>Ga0181531_10000031_pt1 | contig 137897 bp, 113 predicted proteins | sample PEATcosm2014_Bin_38_FD_119743 | JGI IMG/M metagenome (GOLD analysis project Ga0181531, IMG submission 119743) | Peatland microbial communities from MTU Mesocosm Facility, Houghton, MI, USA - PEATcosm2014_Bin11_10_metaG | ecosystem: Environmental > Terrestrial > Soil > Wetlands > Peat | place... | reverse complement strand
CGGGTTGTGCTTCGACAACACTTTCGTAATCGCCGCCGTCAGGGTCGTCTTGCCATGGTCAATGTGACCGATCGTCCCTATGTTGCAATGCGGCTTGCTGCGCTCGAATTTCTCCTTCGCCATCGCCTTCTGCTCCTGAGTAAAATTCGCAAACCAACTAAATCAAAACCGTTTTACTTCCCCTGCGTTACTTCTCGCCCTTCTGCTTCTTGATCACTTCCTCGGCCAGCGCCGCGGGAAGTTCCGCGTAGTGCGAAAAATGCATGGTGAACGTCGCGCGGCCCTGCGTGCGGCTGCGCAAATCCGTTGCGTAACCGAACATTTGCGCCAATGGCACTTCGACTCGAATCACGTTGACGCCCGCGCGGTTTTCCGTGCCCTGAATCGCCGACCGGCGCGCATTCAAATCGCCGAACACCGGAGCCATGTATTCTTCGGGAACGACCACTTCCACCTTCATGATGGGTTCCAGCAGAACTGCTTTGGCACGCGCGCAAGCTTCTTTGTAAGCCATCGAGCCGGCGATTTTGAACGCCATTTCGTTGGAGTCCACGTCGTGGTAGCTGCCGTCGATCAGCACGACAGCCACATCCACCGTGGGAAAGCCCGCCAGAATGCCGCTGTCCAGCGCTTCGCGGATGCCTGCTTCGATCGGCGCTATGAATTCGCGGGGGATCGAGCCGCCAACAATCTTGTCAATGAAAAGGAATCGGTGTTCTTTGTCGAACTTCCATTTGCCGGGGTTGCTTCCGCCGACCACTTGCTTGGCCAATTCGTCGATGTCGTCGGTGGACATCTCTTTCATGCTTTCGTGGCTCGAGCTGGGAATCGGGTGCAATTCGATTTTGCAGTGTCCGTACTGGCCCTTACCGCCGGTCTGCTTGATGTATTTGCCTTCGGCGACGGCCTTCTTGCGGATCGTTTCGCGGTAGGCGACCTGCGGACGGCCGACGTTGGCTTGCACGCTATATTCGCGCAACATGCGGTCCACAATAATTTCAAGGTGCAACTCGCCCATTCCGGAAATCAAAGTTTGGCCGGTATCGGGTTCGGTGGAAACGCGGAAGGTCGGATCTTCCTGCGCAAGACGCTGCAGCGCTACGCCCAGCTTGTCCTGGTCCGCTTTCGTCTTCGGCTCGATAGCCACGGAAATCACAGGCGCAGGGAAGTCGATGGATTCCAGAATGATGGGCTTCGCCTCATCGCACAGCGTGTCGCCGGTGTTCACGCTCTTCAGCCCAACGCAAGCGCAAATATCGCCGGCATAGATTTCATCAATTTCTTCGCGCTTGTTCGCGTGCATCTGCAACAAACGACTGATGCGTTCGCGCGAACCTTTGCCGGAATTCAAAACGTAGCTGCCGGACTTCAAAACGCCGGAGTACACGCGGATATAGGTAACGTGCCCGACGAACGGGTCGGACATAATTTTAAACGCCAGAGCCGAAAACGGCTGGTCGTCCGCGGCGCGCCGCAAAGCAACTTCATCGGTGCTGGGATCCGTGCCCTCGACGGGGGGAACATCAGTTGGAGACGGCAGATAATCAATCACCGCGTCCAGCAATGGCTGAATCCCTTTGTTCTTGAACGCGGAACCTGCCAGCACGGGAACGATTTTCAGATTGAGCGTGGACTTGCGCACCGACTTGCGCATCTCTTCGAGCGAGAGCTTGCCCTCGGTCAAGTACTTGTCCAGCACTTCGTCGTCGTGCTCGGCAATGTAGTCCACCATCTTGCCGCGATGCTCGTCGTAAAACTTCTGGTCGATTGCGGAGCCTTTCAGCGCCGCGGCAACATCCGGCCGCGAATCCACAAACGCCTTGTCCCACAATTTCTCAACCGGGAATTCCTCGAACTTCGCACCAAGCGTTTCTTCCAGCCACACAATGACTTTTTCTTCGAGGAAATCGATGATTCCGATGAAATTGTCTTCGCGGCCGAGGGGAAACTGCAGGGGAACGGGGTGGGCGCCGAGGCGTTGCCGGATGGTGCGGATGACGTGATCAAAATCCGCACCCATGCGGTCCATCTTGTTGACGAAACAGATGCGCGGAACGCGATACTTGTCAGCCTGGCGCCAGACGGTTTCTGACTGCGGCTGCACGCCGGCAACGGAGTCAAACACGCAAACAGCGCCGTCGAGAACGCGCAACGACCGTTCGACTTCCACCGTGAAGTCCACGTGCCCAGGCGTATCAATAATATTGACGCGATACTTTTTGTTGAAACGGGTCCAGGAAGCGGTCGTCGCAGCGCTGGTAATGGTAATTCCGCGCTCGCGCTCCTGCTCCATCCAGTCCATCGTGGCCGTGCCTTCATCCACGGAGCCGATCTTGTACGTCACACCGGTATAAAAAAGAATGCGCTCGGTTGACGTGGTTTTCCCCGCGTCAATGTGCGCCATGATACCGATGTTGCGCGTATCTTCGAGTTTGTACGCTCGTCCCATGATCTGCTGCGTTGCCCCTTTGGTTTCCGTCGCCATTTACAATTTCAAACTTTCTTTCTATCGCACCCTGCAAATCCGCTTGCTACCGTGCGCCTCTTACCAGCGATAGTGCGCAAACGCCTTATTCGCTTCCGCCATGCGGTGAACGTCTTCCTTCTTCTTGATGGCCCCGCCGCGCGCATTCGCCGCGTCAATCAACTCATCCGCCAGCTTGTCAATCATCGTCTTGCCCGAGCGCTCCCGCGAATACTGCAGCAGCCAGCGAATCGCCAGCGACTGCCGCCGGAACGGGTTCACTTCCACAGGAACCTGGTAGTTCGCGCCGCCGACGCGCCGCGTCTTCACTTCCAGCGTGGGCTTCACGTTCTCGATGGCCTTCTTGAAAATCTTCAGCGCGTCGTCGTTCGTCTTCTTCGCAACCTGGTCCATTGCACCGTAAAACACGCGCTGCGCCGTGGATTTCTTGCCTTCCCACATCATCGAGCAGATAAACTTCTCCACGATGTCGCTGGCATAGACCGGGTCGGTCGCCTGTGATCGTCGGAAAACAAGTCCTTTGCGTGGCATTGCTCTTTATCGCTCCTTCAATCTTTGCTGCCGAATTCGTTGCTTACTTTGCTGCCGCTGCCTTTGGCCGCTTCGCCCCGTACTTCGAGCGCCCCTGCTTGCGATTCTCGACGCCCGCGGCGTCCAGCGTTCCGCGCACGATGTGATAGCGAACTCCCGGCAAATCTTTCACGCGGCCCCCGCGCACGAGCACGATCGAGTGCTCCTGCAAGTTGTGGCCGATACCGGGAATGTATGTCGTCACTTCAACGGAATTCGTCAAGCGCACGCGCGCCACTTTGCGCAACGCGGAATTCGGTTTCTTCGGCGTCTGCGTGTACACGCGAATGCACACACCGCGCTTCTCCGGGCAGCCCGCCAGCGCGGGCGACTTCGTCTTGACCAGGACTTTTTCACGTCCCATGCGTACTAGTTGCGAAAACGTCGGCACAGTCGTCCTCTTCTTGGTCTGGCCGCTTGCGGCCAACCATTGCGCACAAAATTTCCCGCGGCTCTCGCACGCGCGCACAAAAAAATGCGCGAGAGCACACATAGTGCTGAAAGGTCTACTGCGAATCCGGAGGTACAACCAGCAAGAAACTCCGTACGCACTCCAAGAGGCAGAACTATTCTCTTGGCTTCAGTTCGGAGAGGCTTACTCGGCTTTGCGGGGCTGGCGCCCCATTCCGGCCGCTCTTCTGTCCCAATCCGTCGTGCTATGTTCCGGGACCGAAGATATTTCCCTTCCAACCCCTCGACCTAGCTTCAGGCCGCCCTCACCAGGGTAGAAACATCCCTGACAAAACGTAGAGTATAAGGAAAAGAACGTGCTCTGTCAAATTTCTTTCTTAATTCCTCAATGACTCTCTGTGGAAATAAAGCTAAGTCAGGATTTCCTCAGCACCCTGATTATACAGGACTTACGCCAACTCTCCAAATCGCGACAAATAACGCTAAGTCCCTGGCCCTCCGGCCCCAAACACCCTTCCGCGAGCCAGCCTGTAAGTCATTAATAATAAACAATTTGCTTGATAATGGGGTCTTTAGCCTCCGCATTGTGTATTAATTCGACGGCGCTTCCCTCTTCTCGATATCCGCAAACTCCTTCGGCCACAATCCAAACGCTTTCAACATGTCATCCTCATGTTGCGCCACCAACATTTTCACAACCCGCTCCGCCGGCCACGGCGTCGCAAAACGTTCCGGCCTGTCCGCAATCCAATAGGCCGCCAGCGCCATCAGCGTCGCATCCTGCGCCAAAACATCCGGCTTCACCGCCTCCAGCGCATCCGCCGCGGAGTGATGCGTGTACTGATAATCCGGCGAATCCTGATCCATGTTAATTCCCGGCAATCCAGCAATCGAAAATGGCAGCGTGTCCGTGCCGTCTTCCACTTTGTCGTCCACCTTCACTTCCCGAATATCCGCGAGCGACCGTGCAAATGGCCGGAACGCTTCCACCAAATCGTCGCGTCCACCAAGTTGGAAAGAACGCACCGGCCCCTGTCCATTGTCCAGAATCACGCTGCCCAGATGATTCGCCATTTCCGCGGCATGTTGCTTTACGTATGCGAACGAGCCGTCAATTCCCTGCTCTTCCCCCGTAAACAAAACAAAGCGAATGGTACGCCGCGGTTTCATCCCGCTGCGCAGAATCGCGTCCGCTGCACCCAGTACGCAGCTCGAGCCCATGCCGTTGTCCGTAGTTCCTTCGGAAAGATCCCACGAATCCAGATGCCCTCCAACAACCAGCACCTGCTCCGGATTTTCGCGGCCGCGAATTTCTCCCACAACGTTTGCGCTCTCCACCGGACCGTTCGTAAATGTGTTTTGCACGTTGAAACGCATGCGCGGAGTCAGCCCGCGCGCAACGTAGCGCTCCAATTGTCCCTGGTCTTCCGCGGTCATCGAAACCACCGGCACGGCAAAGTCCGCGTCGAACCCGAGGATTCCCGTATGCGTCAGATTCATCCCTGCGGATTTCCCGCCGCCTTGCCCTCCAATCACCGCAATCACGCCCGCTTTAGCGGCCGCTCGCAAGAAATCCCCAAACTGCGCGAACATTTGAATGCCGCTCTTGTTCGGCGCGCCGCGCATCACCACCAGCGCGACCTTGCCATTGAGCCGCGAGATATTTTTTATCTCCCCGTCGAGGTCGAACAAATTCACTGCGACCACATCTCCCTCCGCCCCTCCCGCAGGCGTCGAGCCCGTCCAGCCCATCGCATCCACATGCAGCGGCCGCCGTATCGGCGTCAAAAGTTCCGCCTGCGCCGTCCCCCGCGTCCACCCGCGCCACAACTGCCATTTCTCCACGTGCACATTTTCCAGGCCCATGGCCTTCATCTTCCCCTGGCCCCATTCCACGGCATGCTTCGCCTGGGGCGAGCCAGTCACGCGCGCGCCGACATCGTCGCTCAATTCCGTCAGATATTGGTACGCATGCGAATCCATCAAGCCAGCCCCGGCAATTTTTACGAGCGCAGGCTTGGTCCCATCTTCCTCCGGCCCCTTCGCCGCAACCCTGTTGTCGGCACGAACAAACGCAGCGCCAACCGCGGCCATCGCCGCAACCACCGCAATCCCGCCAAAAATCCTTCGCATTCCCAGTTCTCCCTGTGCCTCACGCAAACCGGCAAAAGACTCTACCACGCCGTCAGACGGCCCAACTCCAAATCCGTTTCGACCCCGCGCCGTGTATAACGGGCAACGCCACGCAACCCGCCGCTTTACCTCGATTCTCCCTCGCCCTTACACTTCCTCCGAGGCCATCATGAAAGCTCTTCGCGCTTTTCTCTCCGCGATTCCCATCGCTGCGGCACTCTGTTTTTTCGCTGCGGCTGCCGCAACCCCGCGGAACTCGCAAGATGCCTCTCAAAAGCCCGCGCAGAAAGCCCCCGAGAAAGCTCCCGACAAATCCCCGGAAAAATCCGCCACGAAACCAACCCCCAAACTCCCCTCCGAGATCGAACTCCTCGAAACAACCGTTCGCTTTGAAGCCGACGGCGCCAGCCGCAAGGAAGTCCACGCCCGCGTCAAAATCAACGACGAACTCGGCGCCCGCCAATTCGCCCGCCTCAATTTCAATTTCAACCGCGCTTTCGAGCAAATCGAAATTCCGCTCGTCCGCATCACCCACGCCAGCGGAGGCACCGCCGACGTCCTCCCCAGCGCCATCACCGACATCCCGAATCCCGCTGTAGTCAACGCCCCCGCTTACCAGGACGTCCGCGTAAAATCCGTCCGCATCCTCGGCCTCGAACCCGGCGACTCCCTCGAATATCGCGTCATCACAACAATCTCCCATCCTCCACTCGCTCCGGACTTCTCGCTGGAACACTCTTTCGATCGCACCGGTGTCGTCTTAAACGAGCAGTTTCAAGTCGACCTGCCCACTTCAGTTCTGGCGAAAACCGAATACATCGTCATCAAAAGCCAAGCGACCAAACAGCAGCTGGCATGGCGCCTCTATCCGGACCAACACTGCGGATTCTGTGTTGAGCCGACAATCGAAAGCGTGGATCCCGCGTTGCTGGCTCAATTGCCGCTATCGGACCCGAAAAAAACAAAGCCCGAGAAAGCTCCCACCAAGCCAGCGGAAGCTTCTCCTTCTGCTCCGCCTCCCCCAGCCGATGACCCGCTTCCGCCGCCCGAGTTCGGCAAAGTTCAGCTTTTGCTCAAGCCGACTGCATCCGACGTATCGGTCGAGAAATCCGGTGAGGCGGTCGACTCCAGGACCATCTACACCTGGCATCACGCAGTGCCCCAGGAATCAGCTGGCAGCAAGATGGACTCTTCCGCATCGGACGAGGTCCCCGACATACAAGCCGGAAAGATTTCGTCATGGGCGGAACTTTCCTACAACCTCTACTTAGCGTTCCGGCTGCCGACACAACTGCCCGACGAAGTCATCGCCCTGTCGCAGCACCTGACGGAACAAGCCTCCACCCCTTTGGTCAAGACACAACGCATCTACGACTTCGTCTCGCAAAAAATCAAAACGGTCGATCTGCCGCTGGGCGCCACGGGATTCAAGTCGCGCCCCCTGCCCGAAATCATTTCCTCGGGTTACGCCACACAAGAAGACAAGTTTTTCCTTTTCCAGGCGCTCGCAAAAGCCGCCGGACTCGAAGCAGGTGCTGCCCTGATCGGTTCCTCCAAAAAATTTAGTGCCTTGGTACCAAGCCCCGCGGCATTTGCCCACTTGTTGATCGGCGTTGTGGGCTGCAACTGCTGGCTCGATCCCAGCCTGGAGGTAGCGCCCTTTGGCGCTCTCCCAGCCCCGTACCGAGGCAGCGCTTCACTGATTGTCGGCCGCGATGACGGGCCGCTTACGGACCTGCCGCCCTCCCCGATGGTTGGCCAAATTCCCAATGATCTGCCCTTTGCTTCAACGCAACGCGTGGACATTGATGCGGCTCTCTCGCCCGAAGGCAAACTCACCGCCAAAGTCCACTACGCCATGCGCGGGGACAATGAACTCCTCCTGCGCGTCGCTTTTCATCAAGCTCCTAAAGAAAAACAAAACGAGGTCGCGCAACTTCTCGCGCTCTCCGACGGCTTCCGCGGAAAGATACTTTCGACCACCACTTCCGATCCCTACGCGACGAAAGAGCCTTTCAAGGTCGAATACGAGATCGAGCAACCCAAGCTCGTTGACTGGTCAAAAAAAACAATTCGCATTCCCGCGCTGCTCCCGCTTCTCGGTGTGCCCGACCCGCCCTCAAAATCCACAGCCGGCGCTGCCCCCTCGCCCATCGACCTGGGAACGCCCCTCGATGTGATCGTCAGCGTGACATTGCATCTGCCCCCGGGCACAACGATCCAAGTCCCTGCCGGAACTTCCGTCCAGCGCGATTTCGCGACCTACTCCTCACAATACAGCGCGAAGGAGGCGTCTCTCCTCGCGACGCGCCACCTCAATTTTATTTTGAAGGAAATCTCCGCCGACCGCGCCGCCGATTACATCGCCTTCTTCCGCACCGTCCAAAACGACGAGTCGCAATCCTTCACGCTGGAGCGCCAGACCGCCGACGCAACCACTCCAACTCCAACCCCAGCTCCTGCCTCCCCGGCCAAACCGCAGAAACCGTGATACCCTCCCGCGCATGCTGGGCTGGGAGAATTTCTTCGTAGCAGAAGCTGGCGCCTCCGCCGCGCTCGCCGGCCTTCTCTTCGTCGCTATCTCCATCAATCTCACGCGCATCCTTCAATTCCGCGAATTGCCGACGCGCGCCGTCGAAGCACTCCTCTCCCTGCTCTCCGTCCTGATCGTCGCGACCTTCGCCCTCATTCCAGCACAATCGCAAACAACCCTCGGCATCGAAATGGGCGCCACCGGTCTCACGATGTGGGCGTTCCAACTCGTCGCTCTAATGCGCACCTGGAAGAACTCCCACCCTCGCGCAAAATCCCTCTCGCGCATCCTGATGAATCAGCTGCCGTCCCTTCCCTTTTTTGTGGCGGGCGTTTTGCTAATCACCGGCCACCCTCACGGAATTTATTGGGTCGTCCCAGGCACGCTCTTCTCCTTCGCGGCAGGAGTATTTGGAGCCTGGGTTCTGCTGATCGAAATTCAGCGCTGAAAGGGCAAAATGGAATTACCCGCAGGAAGGAATGACCACTGCGGTCTTTAACGTCGCGCTTCTTTTTTTCAAAGTTCGTATTTCAAATTCCGTTCTTCGCACTACTTGATCCCCATAATCTCTTTCTCTTTCGCCGCGGACAGTCCTTCCACCTTGCCAGTCTCCGCCTGCGACACTTTCTCCAACTCATCCAGCGCGCGCTTCTTCTCGTCCTCGCTGATTTTCTTCTCTTTCTCCAGCTTCTCAATTCCTTCTTTGATGTCCCGTCGAATATTCCTCACGGCCGTTTTGTGATTTTCCAGCACCTTGTGCAACTGTTTCACAAAATCCTTGCGCCGCTCCTCGGTCAAAGCCGGAATCGGCACGCGCACCACTTTCCCGTCGTTCGTCGGATTCAATCCCAAATCCGACGTGCGAATCGCCTTGTCGATCAGCGCCACCACGCTCGTGTCCCACGGCGCGATCACAATCAGCGTCGGGTCCGGCACGGTCATCGAACCAAGCTGGTTCACCGGCATCGGGGTTCCGTGGTAATCCACGCGAATGTTATCCAGCATCGTGGCATTCGCGCGCCCAGTGCGGATCGTGGCCGCTTCCTTGCGAAAATCATCCACCGCTTTTTCCATGCGCGTCCGTGCCGCAGCCATCAAGTCTTTCGTAGTCATGTCGCCCTCAACTCACTTTTCAAAATAAAATGAATAGATGAAACCGGCCCGCGTTCACCGCTGTGCAAGAATGATTCCCCAGCGCCGCCCCCGCAGCGCCGAACGCTAACTCAACGCAGGAGTCACCGATGATCCCACGCGCTCGCCCAGCACCACCCGCTTGATGTTCCCATGCTGGTTCATGTTGAACACCACGATCGGCATCCCATTCTCCATGCACAACGAAATCGCCGTCGCATCCATCACTTTCAAATTCTGGTTCAACACATCACCATACGTAATCTGCGCAAAAAACTTCGCTCCGGAAACTTTCTCAGGGTCCGCGTCGAAAATTCCGTCTACGCGCGTGGCCTTCAAAATCACGTCCGCTTTGATCTCCATCGCGCGCAAAGCCGCCGCCGTGTCCGTTGAAAAATAAGGGTTCCCGGTCCCCGCCGCAAAAATCACGATCCGATTCTTCTCCAGATGCCGCATCGCCCGCCGCCGGATGAACGGCTCAGAAACCTGCCGCATCTCGATCGCGCTCAAGACCCGCGTGAACACGCCCTCTTTTTCCAGTGCGTCCTGCAAAGCCAGCGCGTTGATTACCGTCGCCAGCATGCCCATGTAATCCCCGGTCGAGCGGTCTATCTCAAAGCCCTTCTGCCGCGCCCCGCGAAAAATATTTCCGCCGCCCACCATGATGGCGATCTCCACGCCCAGCTCGTGCACCTCTTTTAGTTCGCGCGCGATTGACTGAATCGTCTCACCATGAATCCCGAATCCCTGCGGACCCTGCAGCGACTCTCCCGAAAGCTTCAGCAGAATCCGCCGGTAGGCCAATTGCGCGTGTCGCGTAACTTTCTTCGTGGTTTTCTTTCCAGTCTTCTTCAGTGCGGCCATGTATCTCCGGTAGCTGCTTTACCTGCCCAATAAAATCCTCGGAATTGTAACAAACTATCCAACCAATATGGAGTGCGGGAGCTCTGCTCCCGCTTTTCTTTCTTTTTCCGTCTTTTCCTTCTTTTCCGTCTCCCCGTCTTTTTCTCTCTCCGCTTCCCAGCGCCACGCGAAAACAGATGCAAATCTTTTCCACCCGCAAAAAAAAACGTCCCGGCAAAAAACCGGGACGCTCAAGGTTCCTGTCTCAGTGAAAACAGTTCACGAATTAGCAGGTGCCGGAACAGGCGCGGTCTCCGGCAACGCCGACGCCGGCCCGCCTTCCTCGCCCACCTTAAACCGCGAAAACCGCTTGATCACGATATTTTCGCCCAGCTCCGCGATGGCCTGCTTCACCATCTCGCCGATCGTCACGCTCTCATCCTTGATGTAGTGTTGTTCGTACAGGCAATTTTCCTCGTAAAACTTCTCCATCTTGCCCGTAACGATTCTCTCGATCACCGGCTCCGGCTTGCCGGTAGCCCGCGCCTGCGCTGAATAAATCTCGCGTTCCTTCTCCAGCATCTCCGGCGTCACTTCTTCGCGCCGCACATACCGCGGATCCAGCGCCGCGATGTGCATCGCAATGTCATGGCACAAATTCTGGAATCGCTCCGTGCGCGCCACGAAATCCGACTCGCAGTTGATCTCCACGAGCACACCAATCTTGCCGCCCGCGTGAATGTAGCTGCCCACGAGCCCTTCGCTCGCTTCGCGCTGCGACTTCTTGGCCGCCGCGGCCTGTCCCTTTTTCCGCAGGATATCGATGGCTTTCTGGACGTCCGCGCCCGCTTCCACGAGCGCCGCGCGGCAATCACTAAATCCCGCGCCGGTTCGCTCGCGCAGTTCTTTCACGAGATGTGCTGGGATTTGCATAGCTGGCTGTTGTGTACTCATCCTTTTTCTCTCTGCGAATTCTGTCCGCGAATTCCGGATCTTAATCTCTTGTATGAAGCCTGCCGATTGAAACCCTGCAAGCTGCAATCTGCAAAAAGACCCGCTCCGAGCCGCCTGGAGCGGGTCTCGCCAATCTCCTGCTGGCACGCTAAAACTACCGAGACTCGTCGTCCGGCGGTACGGTCGCTTCGGCGCCCGTTTCCGGAGCAGGTTCCGCAGGCACGGCCACGTCAGCTCCTTCGACAAAGTCGCCTTCCTGCTTCTCATACCGCTCGTATGCGCTCGTATCTACGTACTCCACGCCATCCACCAGCGCCTGGTCTTCCGCCGACTTCTGCTCCGCCACCTGCGATTGCTGGTAAGCGGTGTGCCCTTCGAGCACGGAGTCCGCAATCTTCGTCGTGAACAGCCGGATCGCGCGCAAAGCGTCGTCGTTCCCAGGAATAATCCAGTCCACTACGTCGGGATCGCAATTCGTGTCCACAACCGAAACAACCGGCACGCCCATGCGCCGCGCTTCTTTCACCGCGATCTCTTCCGCGTTCGAGTCAATCACGAACATGGCGTCCGGCAATTGCGACATGTTCTCGATGCCCTCAAGGTTCTGATTGAGGTGCTTCATCTCGCGGCCCAGCCGCGCTTTTTCTTTTTTCGAAAGTTCGTTGATCCGGCCATCTTCCGTCATGGCCTTCAGCAGCTTCAGCCGCTTGATCGATTTCTGCAGCGTCGCCCAATTCGTCAGCGTCCCACCCAGCCAGCGGTGGTTCACAAAGAACGCTCCGCAGCGCTTGGACTCTTCGGCCACAGCTTCCTGCGCCTGCCGCTTGGTTCCCACAAACAAAACCGATTTGCCTTGCCCGGAAAGATCGCTCACGAAGCGGCTCGCTTCGCGGAACATCTTCAATGTTTTCTGCAAATCAATGATGTGAATGCCGTTCCGTTCCCCGAAAATATATTCCTTCATCTTCGGGTTCCAGCGACGCGTCTGGTGACCGAAATGTACTCCGGCCTCCAGCAACTCTTTCATTGTAATTTCTACTGCCAAGTTTCCTCCTATTTGAATAGCCGTTTGCGGTAGCGCGATTTGATGCCTTTGTAGGGGCGGGCTTTAGCCCGTCCCACCGCACCCAAACCAACGCTACAGAACAGCCTCTTGCCAGCTCCATGCTGGCCGTGATCTCAGTGGGCCAACTGTCGTCAACCCACTGGAGCTCTCTACACTCGAAACTCTGTGCTTTCAGCGAACTCAGAGTCCTCTGTGTAAATCTTTTTTCGTCCACCAACTACCGCTTGGTGAACTGGAATCTCTTACGCGCGCCCTTCTGCCCGTACTTCTTGCGTTCCTTCATGCGCGAATCGCGCGTCAAAAACCCGTTCTTCCGCAAAGCCGGCCTCAATTCCGGATTGAACTTCGAGATCGCTCTCGACAATCCCATCCGCACCGCTCCGGCCTGGCCGCCTACACCGCCGCCATGCGCCGTAACCTTCACGTCCACCTGGTCCGCCAGGCTAGTGAATTTCAGCGGCTCGGTAGCGTCATGCTTCCACGCATGATTCGGAAAATAGCTAGCCACTTCCCGGCCGTTCACCGTGAACTTCCCGCTCCCCGCCTTCAGAAACACGCGAGCCACCGACTCTTTCCGCCGGCCCGTTCCCAGAAACCACGTTTGTGTGCCCGCCAAGGGCGTACCAGTAGAACTCAACGTTCCTCCCGTGGCACAGACTTCAGTCTGTGCTCTTCGAAATCTCTCCATTCCAGACACCAACACGTCTGGAACATCAAACTTCACGCCGGTTTGCTTCCCTGCCTAAGGCACCACTTAGAGGTGACCACTGCGCGGCCACACTTGACCAAGGAACAGCAACGTGCGGAAAACCGTGGCACAGACTTTAGTCCGTGCTTCCTGCCTTTACAACCCTAAGCACCCACCGCAACTGCCTGCGGCTTCTGCCCGGCATGCCTTGCCAACCCCGCCGCATCCCGGTAAATCCGCAATTTCTTGGCGCGCCGCGCCCGCAACTTGTTCTTGGGCAGCATCCCCAGAACCGCCTCGCGAATCATCCAATCCGGCTTCGTCTCCCGCACTCGTTTTGCCGGGACCGCCTTCAACCCTCCCGGATATCCGCTGTGCGAATAATAAATCTTCTGTTCGACCTTGTTCCCGGTCATGCGAATCTTGTCCGCGTTAATGACCACTACATGGTCCCCGGAATCCAGATACGGCGTATAGCTCGCCTTATCCTTGCCGATCAGTATCCGCGCCACCTTCGACGCCAGCCGCCCCAATACCTGGTCCGTCGCATCCACCACAAACCAGTTCGCGCCCACTTTCAGCGCTTCCGCTTCTTCTCCCTTAGCTACGTACGTCCTCATTGCGCTCAGCCACACCTTTCCCTGTAGAGACAAACGCTAATCTTAAAGTACGTCTCCCCTTCTGTCAACGAACTCTTCCAACTTCCGGAACAGATCCGCTCGCCGCCATTCGAAACGAAATCGCTTTCCTCGATCCCAATCTCAACATCTTCAATATCCAAACTCTCGGCTCCTACCTCGACCGTAGCCGTTCCGCCCTCATGTTTTCTGCTCAAACCTATGGCGGTATCGGACTCTTCGGCCTCTTCCTCGCCGCAATCGGCCTCGCCGGCGTCACCGCCTATGCGGTCGCACAGCGCCGCAAGGAAATCGCCATTCGCACCGCTGTCGGCGCAAGACCACTCCAGATCTTGCGCCTCGTCCTCCGCGAAGGCACAGCCCTCATCAGCGCCGGCACAATCCTCGGCTTTCTCGGCGCTGTCGCCATGGCAAAAATCCTCTCCGCCCTCACCGGCCTCTTCGTCGACGCCCTAAAAATTGGCACAGCCGATCCACTCCTGCTGGTCGGCGCCCCCGCTCTCCTCGCGGCCGTAGCCATGCTCGCCTGCTATATCCCCGCCCGCAAATCCACCAAAATAGATCCCCTCAAAGCTCTCCGCGAGGAGTAGCCGTTGCGTGATTTATCGCCGGGCGCGCGTCCTATAAATAGGTAATGTCCGGGCTTGTTCTCTGCGGATCTAGGTAGCTTTTCATTTCGCTCGGTCTCTTTACACTGCCCCAAACCCTGCACTCCCGACCAGTAGAAATCTCACGCGCGCCATCTCTAGACTTGTTAGAGAAATTCCGTCGGGGGATCCGCGTGCGCTCCAAACACGGCCTTACTCGAAGCTATCTCCGCTGCCGCGAACCTCATGCTTCAGCGCCAAGCTCCTTCTTGCCCTGCCTCTTTCTCCTCGCCTGCCTTGGCATGACGGGTTGTGCCGGTATATCAGGCGCCGGAAAACCAGGACCGAGCTCCGCCCCCACCATCAACTCTTTTACAGCCAATCTCACGACCATAACTTCCGGTACAAACGTCACGCTCAGTTGGTCCACTGCCGGCGCCAGCACAATTTCCATCTCTCCCGGCAACTTCACTTCCACGTCGGCCAGCGGCTCGAGAAGTGTCAGCCCTACTTCGACTACCACCTACACTCTCACCGCCAAAAATTCTTTAGGCTCCTCCACTTTTAAGCTGACTATCACCGTGAATCCCGCTGGCAGCAAGCCGACCATCAATTCTTTCACCGCCAGTCCTACAGGTATCAACTCGGGCTCGAGCAGCACTCTCAACTGGTCCACTTCCGGCGCCACTACTATTTCCATCACGCCGGGCACTTTCACTTCCAGCTCTGCCACTGGCTCAACCAGTGTCAGCCCGACTTCCACCACCACCTACACTCTCACCGCGACCAATTCCTCTGGCTCGAACACATCAACTGTGACCGTCACCGTAAACGTCTCTGCAAGCAAACCCACGATCAACTCTTTCACCGCCAGTCCCACAAGCATCAACTCGGGCTCGAGCAGCACTCTCAACTGGTCCACTTCCGGTGCCACTACTATTTCCATCACGCCGGGCACTTTCACTTCCGGCTCTGCCACTGGCTCAACCAGTATCAGCCCGACTGCAACCACTACCTACACTCTCACCGCAACGAACGCTTCCGGCTCCTCTAGTTCCACAGCCAAGGTCACCGTAAGTTCCGGCAGCTCCAGCGGCCCGCTCTCCATCATCACCACAACATGCCCAGCCGGCACGCAAGGCTCCTCGTACGCTGGCTGCACCATCTCCGCCACCGGCGGCACTCCGCCGTACACCTTCTCTGTCAGCACCGACACAAATTTCCCCCCATTGCCCGAAGGCATGTCTCTTGACCCAAGCACCGGCGCTATTACCAGCTCGCTGATCGGCGGCCAGGGCACGTACGGCCCGGAACTCGTAGTCACCGACTCCGCAAGCGCCACCGCCACGCAACAAATTTCTTTTTCCATCAGCGGCAACAACGCTTTCCTCTCCAACATCTTCCCGGCCAACTCCATTTTCCATCATCGCGTTGACGCCGCTTCCACCAGCCTCCCCGTGGATAACTCTCCCGCCGCCGCAATCTACAGCGGCTATCTCTCCGCCACCGTCAGGCCGTTCTTCGGCAACGACGGTCCTTTTCCCAATGGCATTCCCGCTATCCAGGTTCCTGCAAACCAGCCGGACGTCACTGTTTCCACTACGGTCTATCAGTCCTACTTCAGCTCCGGCCCCATTCCTTCCTACGCTCCTCCGGAGGGCACCGCCAACTCCACCGGCGACCGGCACGTTCTCGTCTATCTCGAGCCTGGCGCCACTACGAAACCTGCTCTCTATGAAATGTGGCAGGGTATCTATGAAGGCGGCTCCTGGACCGACTCTTCCAACGCTTTTTGGCCAGACGTCACTTCCAACGCTCTCACACCTCAGGGCAACGGCACGTCCGACGCCGCGGGTCTTCCTGTAGCTCCTCTTCTGGCCAACGCCGACGAAGTCATCGGCACAGGCACATCCTCTGCGCCGAATGGAACCATTCAGCATCCCATCCGCTTCACCCTCAACCACATGCTGAATTATTGGGTTTGGCCGGCCACGGAAACCGCTGGCGTCGGCAGTTGCAGTTCAGGCGGAAGCGCCATCCCCACCATGTCTCTCATCTCGCAATCTTCTCCTCCGACGAGCTGCACCATGACCGGACCTGCCGGCGAAATCTATCGTCTGAAGGCAGGCGTCGCGACTCCCTCTTGCGTTTCTTCCAGTCCGCAGGCGGCCATTCTCATCACCGCCTTCCGTAACTACGGCATCATCCTCGCCGATAACGGCATGAGCGGGGGCCTGATCGGCACTCCGGATGCCCGCTGGAACGATACCGATCTCGCCTGCATCACCAGCCTGACTCTCGCCGATTTCGAGCCCGTAAACGTCTCCAGCCTGATGGTAAGCAACGACAGCGGCGCCACAGCCCACTAGGGCTTTCCTCAATACTTCCCGCGAAGTTCTCCGTGCTCTCTGCGTATTCTGTGTCCTCCGTATAAAAAACATTCTCCAAGTTCCAAAATTATACCCTTGACTAATAGTACCCGTATGGTAATACTCCCGTAAAAGATCGCGCCTCGCCCCGTGCGAGGCGTTTCTGTTTTAGGCCGAGGTTTCTGTCTTCGACCAGTTTTTAAGCAAATGTTGTAGCACCGTCATCCGTCAGTCTCCGCCAACGACACATGGGGACGAAACATGGGAAACCCGGGGAGCTGCTTTCCAGCGATGCTGTCATCCCGCGTGCACTGTTTATGGTGTTCATGTAGCGCCAGGCTTCAGCCCGGCATCGTCTTCGCTAGCAGAAGGGACCGTGGCCGAAGGGGGAGCAGCGAAGGATCTATTTTTCTTTGTGGGGCACGAATCATCGTGCTCCCTATATGTCGCACCAGCCTTCGCGCGGAAGCCCGAGCGCTACGTGGTCCAGAGGAGGTCGATTTTTTTGTCGAGGGCGGAGAAATCCCGATCGGCGGTGGCGACGGAGGCTTTGCGTTGGAGGGCTAGCGCGGCGGGGAAGCAATCGAGGTAAGGGAGCTTGTGGCTGGCGCGGAGTTCGGCGGCGGAACGGGTTAGTTCGAGGTCGGCGGGGACGAGAGCAATGGGGAGTTGAGCGATATCCTCGAGAATTTTATGCGCGACGCCAGGGCCTTTGATGCGCCAGACGGAGTAGTAGACCTCGCCCCAGTTAACGACGGACATGAGGAGCTGACGCTTGCCGGCGACGGCGAGATGCAGGAGTTCTTCGACTTTATCGGCGCCGGAGCGGTTTTCGAAGAAGGTCATGAGGGCGCTAGCGTCGAGGACGATGCGTTTCATAGATCGCGTTCGCGCTTCCGGTCTTCGAGGAGCGAGTCGAGCGCAGAGGAGCCGTCCTCGAGGGAGCCGCGGAGGCTGCGAATAAATTCGGGAGTGATGGGCTGAAGAATGAGGCGGCCCTGGTCTTCGAGAAAAGCGACTTGCGTGCCTTGGCGGATGGAGTATTTGCGGCGGAGCTTGGCGGGAATGACAAGCTGGCCCTTGGTGGTGACGGTAGAAGTTTCGGATGGCATGAAAATAGTATGGCAGAAGAATGAAAGTAAGACAAGAGAAGGTACGGCTTACACGGACAATACAGAGCGAAGAAGATGCCGGGCTGCTCCTTTGCCTTCTTCGGGGATCAACTCATTGACCGCGACGATGCATATCAGGCATGTTGAACAAACTTTTCCCTGTTCTTTAGATTTACGCCAACCGCGTCCAGGAATCTGTCCTCCCTTCTCTTTCCATTTCCTCCGTACTATCCTTCTCTCTCATCGCAATGGACGCGCATCTCCTCGACGAACTTCGCCAAATCGTAGGCCCCCGGGGCCTCATCACTTCTCACGAAGAGCTCCACACCTACGACACCGACGCCCTGACCAACATCCGCGTCCTGCCCCAAGCCGTCCTGCTCCCCTCCTCCACCGAGCAAGTCCAAGCCATCCTCCGCCTCTGCCATCGCGAACGCCTCCCCTTCGTGGCCCGCGGTGCAGGCACAGGCCTCTCCGGCGGCGCGCTACCCGTAGCAGACGGCATCGTCATCAGCCTCGCCCGCATGAACCGCATTCTCGAAGTGGATCTCCCCAACGCTCGCGTCACGGTCGAGCCCGGCGTCATCAATCTCGACGTCACTGCCCGCGTCGCGCCGCAAGACTACTTCTACGCCCCCGACCCCAGCTCTCAATCCATCTGCAGCATCGGCGGCAATGTCGCAGAAAACTCCGGCGGCGCTCACTGCCTGAAATACGGTTTTACAACCACACACGTCCTCGGCCTCGAAGTCGTCCTGCCCGACGGCACGCTAATCCATCTCGGCGGCAAAACTCTCGACGCACCTGGCTACGACCTCCTCGGCGTCTTCGTCGGCTCCGAGGGCACCCTCGGCATCGCCACAAAAATGATTCTCCGCATCGTGAAGCGCCCGGAATGTGTGCAAACTCTCCTCGCCGCCTTCCCCAGCACCAACGAAGCCGGCGCGGCCGTCAGCAGCATGATCGCCGCCGGTATGCTCCCCAGCGCCATAGAAATGATGGACCGCCTTTCCATCCAAGCCTCCGAAGCAGCCGTCCACGCCAATTACCCGATGTGCGGCGCCCTCCTCCTCGTCGAACTCGACGGCCCGGTAGCGGAAGTCGCCGCCCTCATGGCCGACGTCAACAAAATCTGCCGCGAACACGCCGCCGAAGAAATCCGGCTCGCCCAATCCGACACCGAGCGCGCCTTGGTCTGGAAAGGCCGCAAAGCCGCCTTTGCCGCCATGGGCCGCATCTCCCCAAACTACATTGTTCAAGATGGTGTAATCCCGAGAACAGCATTGCCGCGCGTAATGTCCGAAATCGATCAGCTAAGCCAGGAAGCCGGCCTCCGCGTAGCCAACGTCTTTCACGCTGGCGACGGCAACCTCCACCCCATGGTCCTCTACGACCAGCGCATCCCCGGCCAGGAGCACGCCGCCGAAGCCCTCTCTTCAAAAATCCTCGAAATCTGCATCGCCGCAGGCGGTTCCATCACCGGCGAACACGGCGTGGGCGAAGACAAAAAGAAAATGATGTCCAAAATGTTCGCCGAACCCGACCTCGCCACCATGCAACGCGTCCGCTGCGCCTTCGACCCCTACAATCTCAGCAATCCCACTAAAGTTTTCCCGACGCCCCGCCTTTGCGGCGAAAAGCCCGGCGAATACAAGCCCCACCCCGCAGAAATCTCAGGCAGCGCCGACCGCTTCTGATATAGGGGTGGAAAGATGGACAGCGCATCGTTGGATGCCACTGACTCGAACCATTGCCGAGATGACAGGCAACGGATAACGTGTTATTCAGAACATGCAACCAATCGTTGTCGGAAATTCTCGCCGGACACAGATCCTCTGACTCTCTGCTTTCCTATGCCTTGTAGCAGGAGGCGTGATCTTAATGCGAGCGTCAGTCGTCAATCAAGATTAGATAATTCAGTGGGCCGGTGTCACAGACGACCGCCGGCATCTACACGCCCAGGCGGTTCAACGTTTCGCGGTCACGCTCCAGGTCTTCCGCGGAGTATTCGAGCTCTATGCCTCGGTCCTTGAGGAATTCCTCCACTTCCATTGGTGTGTTAAACCCGAGCAGGCGGCCAAGCCGTGCGTGAGAGATTCTTTGCCTGACGATACACGTCGGTCAGCAAAGACTCCAGGGCCGCGCGGGAAAGGTCTTTCCCCCTTGCGGAAAGAGCTTCGAAAAGCTCATCAGGAACCGAGATGGTTAGATGGTACATCGTTCGAGTTCTTTCTCCGCTCGCCTAAGAATACGCGTGCACCCCCAAGACAACAATGCCCCTGACGCGGCCGAGGAACGGACAAACTAGCGACGCAATTCCAATTTCGCGACGTATTCCCATGCGACCCGACATCGTTCCCGGCGTCAAATTTCCCGATTACGAACTCCCCGACCACACCGCCAAGCACTCCTCGTGCAACTCCATCGCGAACGCGAAGTCGCCTACTGCCGCTGCTCACAAGGCAAGGTCCGCAACAGGAACAGATATCCCCTAGTTTTGTTATTTGCCTTTGTACTCCTCGTCGCACTGTAAGGCCCGCTACAATCATCGTCGACGAAAAGCTCTTCGCCGGAATCGAGGCCCCCATGCCGCACGACTTGACCCAAACAATCTCACTGCTTGGCAATACGCCCGCTACTCTCAACGCTCTGCTTCGCAACCTGCCCGCGTCGTGGACCCAGCAAAACGAAGGCGCAAACACCTGGACCCCCTGCGCTGTCGTCGCTCACCTGGTCCACACCGAACACTGCAACTGGCTACTCCGCGCAAAAACCATTCTCGACCACGGCGAAAGCAAAACTTTCGCGCCGCTTGATCGCGAAGCCCACACCCGCGAAACCCCGCAAAAATCGTTGTCCCAACTCCTCGACGAATTTGACGCGCAACGCGCGAAAAATCTCGCCGAGCTCTCCGCCATGAATCTCCAACCGTCAGATCTCGCCCGCGTGGGCCGTCACCCCGCCTTCGGTCCTGTCACTCTCTCACAACTCCTCGCCACCTGGGCGGCCCACGATCTAACCCATCTTCATCAACTCTCCCGAGTCCTGGCGCACCAATACCGCGAAGCCGTTGGTCCCTGGAGCGCCTACCTCGGCGTCCTCAAATGTGACGCCCACAGCTCCGCCGCCTAGCCAAGGCCAACGTGTGCGCAATTGCCGGTGAATCGGACTACAATTTGACAACCGCACTCAAAGAGCCCACGCTGACAAACGTGCGAACATCTACCCTTTTCCTCCTAGCGTTATTTTTCTTTGCCTCAGCAACCCAATCCCAGGACACTGCCGGCATCCCAACGTTTCAGATCACTCCTGGGGATAGCACCATAAAGTTCGGTGTCAAAGCATCGGTATCCCTGGAGGGCACCTTCGAAAAATGGGACGCCACCCTCACCTTCACTTCTCCCGACGTCACCACAGCCGTCTTGAACATTCGCATTCAAGCGGACAGTGTGCAGACAGGAAGCGGACTGAAGAACGGCAAGTTGAAGGGCAAGGATTTCTTCTACGTAGAGCAAAATCCATACATCACGTTTGTGTCCGACAAACTGGTGCAAACCGGCCCGGACACCTTTGAATTCGACGGCCAATTTACGATACGCGGCGTGACCAAACCCGAAAAGCTGCTGCTAAATGTCTCGGGCAAAGGCACCGGCCACGGCATCGTCGTGGGCACTATGGCCTTCGACCGCAAAGACTACGGCATCGACAAAAGCATCCCCTTCATAAAGATCGCCGACCGCGTCGAAGTAAATGTAAATCTCATAGCCAACCAACTCAGCGGCCCCCGCCTCGTCTACAAGCAATAGTTTTTCCCCCTACGTTCATCGGTCGGGGCCGAGATCGACGCGCTTGCGCAGAATGGCAATCGAGACTGCGCCTTGGTAGATCCCCTCGACCAGTGCCGTGGAGGTCAAGACTTACGCGTTGGGGGAATTTTAACCTGCGGCAAAGACAAGGTTAGGGCGCGACAGTCAGCGTGAAGGACTGTGCATGCGTAGGCGCGTTTGCGCCGCTCGCTGTCAGTGTGACGGTGTAGGTCTTCGCAGTTCCCTGCGGTGCAGGATGGTCTGCCCCGGTTAGACCGGCGCAACCGGAAACGACGAGAGTCGCCGCGAGCAATAAGGAAGCCGCCATCGCTTGCAGGAATTTTGCCGGGGCTGGCGAGAACTGTTTGCCCTTTGCGCTTCGAATGATTCCAATGACTACAAAACTGCCCAGCCCCAATAAAAGGGCAAAGGATGCCGCCATTCGCGTTCGCAGAATATATAGGCCCTCCGCGTGACTCGACAAACTCGCAGGTGAGGTTCTTTCTAACTTTGCCGCCATCATTGCTGGCACTTGAATTTTCAATATCGCATTGACCGGTCCGCTGGCAGGCGTCACCAACATCGGGTTGAAACTGCAGCTCGCCCCACTCGGCAGCCCCGAGCAAGCGAACCCAACGGCCTGCTTGAAGCCATTCTCAGGTGAAACGGTCAACGTGATCGTACCCGCCGCGCCGGCTGTAACATTCAGCGTGGAAGCACTCACGGACAAGGCGTAGTCAGGGGCCGGCGCGACGACGACAGTTACCGCCGCAGCGGCAGAACTCGACGCATTGAAATTTGCGTCGCCGGAATAAGCCGCACGAATCGAATGCGACCCCGTCGTAAGCGCCGCCGTGCTCATCTGCGCTGACCCGCCGCTCAACGTCGCCGTCGCCACAACCGTCTGCGAATCGAGAAAAGAGACCGTCCCCGTAGGAGTACCGGTCCCGCTCACGGCAGCCACGTTCGCTGTGAAGGTAACGCTTGCTCCCGCGGTAATCTGCGTAGCCGAAACCGTCAGCAAAGTGCTCGTATTTATTTTTGCTGGCGCCGAAACAACCACAGTCACAACAGTCGAAGTCGATACGGCGAAATTCGCATCACCCGAATACGCCGCCGTGATGCTGTGCGACCCAACCGTCAGCGACGCGGTGCTAAAGGTCGCCGTCCCGCCGCTTAAGGTGGCTGTGCCCAGCGAATTCGCTCCATCGCTGAACGTAACCGTTCCCGTCGGCGTGCCACTGCCCGACTGCGGAGCAACGGTCGCCGTAAACGTCACGTCCTGTCCGCTGGTCAATTGCGTGTTCGAAGCGCTCAGGGAAGTGCTCGTATTAATTTTTGCAGGCGCCGAAACAACCACAGTCACAACAGTCGAAGTGGACGCAGCAAAATTCGCATCGCCGGAATATGCCGCCGTGATGCTGTGCGACCCAACCGTCAGCGACGACGTACTGAAGGTCGCCGTCCCACCGCTTAATGTGGCTGTGCCCAGCGAATTCGCTCCATCGCTGAACGTAACCGTTCCCGTCGGCGTGCCACTGCCCGACTGCGGAGCAACGGTCGCCGTAAACGTCACGCTCTGTCTGCTGGTTAATTGCGCGTTCGACGCGCTAAGCGAGGTAGTCGTCGCTGCAGGCGAAGCTCCGGACCCAGCGGTAAAAACAAAAACAGTCACCGAGTAAGCCGGAAAGTTGTAGCTCACAGCATTCGACGCCACCGTCACCGGCGTCCCCGCCGTGATCTGACTCAAGTTCGCGCTGCTATACGTGTAAACCGCCGCGCTACCAGCCGCGCTGAAATTCGCCAGGGTCAAGCCAGTCTGAATCGCTGCAGTCGTCTTATTGATCACAACAACCGTGAGGGCCCCATCGGAAGACCGCAGCGCCCCATAAACAGAAAGCTGGCTCTGGTCCGTGCTCGTCGAATTCACCGCGGTATCGCCAAACTGTCCCCCAGCCCCGTCATAGTTTCTGTAAATCCGAAAACTGTAAGCCAGTGGCGCGGTGGGCGCCGGGACGTTCCACATGTTCGCGAAGTCCAGACTCTGCCGTCCATAAATTCCTAAAACATCCGTCTCCGTCAGCATGTCCACCAACGGATTCGTCCCGCTCGCAAAACTGTATTCCGAAATCGAAAGTTTCGTTCCCGGATAGTACGTCTGAATCCAACTCTGAAATCGCGGAATCAACTGCATCGGCCCATCAAAATAATATTGTTCCACCCAGCTCCCCGAATTAAACGTTGGATCCCACAGCGCCCGCGTCGATTCCAATTCCGCTGCGTCCGTCGAACCGCCGCCATAATAATGTTCGTCAAAATAATCGAGAATGCGTTGATTATTCGCTTGCTCATACGCCGCCATCTGCTGCAAATAATATTGCCCCGCGTAAAGATTGTCCTGATCCGGCGGCGTCCCAATCCATCCGCCCAAAGTAAAATCCACCGGCCCGAAAACTTTGGCCGTAGGATCGGTCTGTTTGATGATCGCCGCATACTGCTGCCCCAAACTGATAATGGTGTTGTAGTCGGGCTGCACCGGCTCGACGTCGCGATGCGTGTTGCTCCACCCGCCCGGCTCGTTGTCGAGCTGGTAATAAGGAACGCCACCATTTGCGGCCGTCCCGAAAGTGGCAATCAGGTGCTGAATCCAGCCCTGTTGCAGCGCCGTGGTGTTATTGATGTGGTTCGCGTAAATATTGTTGTCGAGCAATTGCGTCCCGCTGGTCGCTATGCTGTTCCCACAAGTGTCCCCGTTGGGGAACACATAAGGATTCGTCGATTGCTGTGCCCCATAAACCGAAACCGGAAAGCTGCAACTCCACGCGGAGCTTTTATTCACATAAGGAATAATCGGAATCGTAAGCAGCGTCTTGGCATTCGACGCCGTCTTGTACGTATTGATCATCAAATCCGCCGACGCGCTCGGAGTCGCGGTGGCCTGGCCGTTCCCGCCCATGAAATACCAATCGAAACCCGAATTACTGGAGTCCGCCTGCCAGTTGTAGCGCGTGGTCCCGTCGCCGCCCCAACGGATGTTCGGCACTTGAATCTCTTTGGCAAATGTTGCATCCAGGCCGTAATTCGCCAGCCCATAAATATCGGGATTAATCGGGTGCGGATTTCCGGCAGCGTCAACGGTTAGTGTGGGCGCAGTTTGCCCGCTCGCGCGCGGCAAAAGGAGGCCTGTGAAGAGGAGAAAGAGGCGCAGGCAGCGCCAGCAAACACGAAGAAAATCGCGGCTCATAGTGAATCCCGGGCTCAGATAGTGAGATTTACGCCGGGAAGAATGACCTTAGCGGGATGCCTGCAAGGCAGCAATGGTACGCAGGGACAGATTAAGTCCAGCCCTCGAGGTCTGCTCGGACATCGCAAGAATGTCAGCCGGCGCCAAGGCGCTATAGAGCTGGTTTTGGAGGGAACCAGCGAATTGCATCACGGCAACGCAGATTCATCGAGTACTTGGCCGTGTTCGTCGTAAACCAGGCCTTGGGCTTACGAACCCAATTCGATCCGCTCCTCCAACTCGACGACCACACTCTGGCCTATTCGCTTGCCGATCGCCTTACGAATGTCCTCTCGCACCGGCAGTTTATGCCTGGCATCCCCCATCGCCATGAACGAACTCCGAAATGGATGGCCATCAATCTTTCCTCTCACCCTCACCAGCCCGCGCGTCCCAAAAAACTTTACTGAACTGGGCCAAACCACGTAGGTCCAACCGCCCTTTTTAGGGCTCTTCTGCAGCTTGGCTCTAAATCTCTTGTTCAGCATGATTCTGTATCCCAGTGCTCAAAGCCGTTTAAACAGTCCGCTCGATGATCTGCTTCTCGCAAGCAATCAAAGCAAGGTTAGCCATGTTCAGAAACAAACCGTGCTCCACCACTCCAACAAGGGAATCGATCTTGGCCGCCAGCTTCGCCGGATCTTCCATCAGGAGCCCTGAACAATCGAGAATCAGGTTCCCTTCGTCCGTAATGTAGCGCGAACCATCCGCATGCACGCGAATCTTTGGCGTGAACCCAAGCTCGCGAAGCTCGTCGCTCACTAAAGGAACAGCCATTTGAATCACTTCCACGGGCAGGGGAAACTTGCCCAGCTTTTCCACTTGTTTGGACCCGTCCGCCACCACGACAAACCGTTTTGAGGCGCTGGCGACAATTTTCTCACGCAGCAGCTTGCCGCCGCCGCCTTTGATCAGCGCTAGCCCTGGCGCAACTTCGTCCGCTCCATCCACGGTCAGGTCCAGCTTCCGGCACTCTTCAAAATTGATGATCGGAATTCCATAGCTGCGCCCCAACTTTTCGCTGTCTTCGGAACTGGCGATGGCACGAATCTTCAACCCATGGTCGCGCACCTGCTCTCCGAGTAGCTTGATCCAGAGGGTCGCGGTCGAGCCGGACCCCAACCCTACGGTCATGCCCGGTTCGACTAGCTTGAGTGCACGCTGAGCAGCATGCAGCTTCAAATCCGCGTGGTCTTGAGAATGATCTTGGGTGGCCATCGCCGCTCCTGCCTTTTCGAGTCGCTTGCCCGCGCGCCAGATTCTAATGAGGCAAGCCTAAACTACCTGAATTCTCTTTGATGCGCGTGGGCATTTTTGAAGTAAGGAAAAGTTAGGGATAACCGTGCTCTCTTCTTCCGCATGGTTCACAGTTCAAGATTTAAGGTTCAAGCTCGCTAATCGACCGGCCTAGGCCAGTCTTGACGTCGGCTAACCGTTGTACTCTACTGGCTCCTCGGAACCCATGACGACGTCTCTACCTGCTCTCGAACAAGACTTCCGCGCCATTCTGGTTCCTGATTCGATTCGCTCCGCCACTCCTGCCGACGCAGTTGCAGGCGTGCAGCCGCGCCTGATCCTTGAGCCTGCCACCGAGCAGCAATTGGCGGCGGCCCTTTGCGTGGCAAACGAGGCGGGGTTGGCTGTAATTCCCCGCGGGGGCGGCACCAAGCTGGGATGGGGCAATACGCCGAAGCGCGCCGATGTCATCCTCTCGACCGCGCGCCTGAACAAAATCATCGAGCACCCCTGGGCCGATCTCACGGTGAGCGTCGAGGCAGGCTGCACCATGGCAACCCTTCAAGCGGCGCTTGCGCAGCACGGCCAGAGGCTCGCGCTCGATCCATTGTGGCCGGAGGACGCCACCATCGGCGGGGTCCTCTCCACCAACGACAGCGGAAGTCAGCGGCTCCGCTTCGGTTCGCTCCGCGACCTCATCATCGGCGTAACCATCGCACTCCCCGATGGCACGCTGGCCTCCAGCGGCGGCAAGGTGGTGAAAAACGTAGCAGGCTACGACCTGCCCAAACTCGTCACGGGCGCCATTGGCACGCTCGGGGTAATCACACGCGCCGTTTTTCGTCTGCATCCACTGCCGCGGAACACAAAAACTTTATCGATCTCTGCCGGAACTCTCGAAAACATGCAGAAATTGATCCTCGCGATCCAAGACTCAAAGATGGCCCACACGTCTCTGCAAGCGCGCGTTGAACAAAATGCCGAGCCAATTGTGGACATTCTTTTCGAGGGGACGGAAGCAGGTATCGCGGCTCAGGAAGCCCAGTTGCGAACGATTGGAGGTTCGGCGCAGATTGTTGACACCTCCTCCGCGGTTTGGTCAGCCTCCGAAGAACTTTGGAACGAGCCGAGTCCGGCCGCGATGGCGAAGATCACCACGCTTCCTGCCGCCATCGGGCGGACGGTGCAGAGTGTGCAGAGAATCTCCGATCAGCTCTCTGAACAGCGCGCGACGCGCTGGAAACTCGTGATGCAAGCCACGGGCATTGGCTGGATTCGCCTGGAAGCGTCGTCCGAGAATCTTTACAACTCTCTGTCGGATCTGCGCAACGAGGTTGAACGCGCAGGGGGTTCTCTTTCCGTTTTCGATCGGCCCGGCGAGCCACAGCGCGCAGGCGCAGTAGATGCCGGAACAAAACGCATGGACACCTGGGGCCAGCCCGGCGACGCGCTGCCGCTCATGCGCGCGTTGAAAAATCAGTTCGACCCGCGCAATACATTGAATCCAGGCCGCTTTCTTGGCGACATCTGACGAGGAGTTTTTGACGTGAATAAAGCTGGCCGCGCACTTCCCATCCTCTCTCTTTTGCTACTTGCACCTTTCGCGTGTCCGCAAACGCGGCCCCCGCGCGCAGCGCTTCCCGCGGAAGTTCACTCCCTTAAAATCACCATTCTCTCGACGATGCTCGCCGATGACGGCATCGGTGAATGGGGCTTCGCTGCGCTCGTCGAAGCCGACGGCCGCAAGATTCTCTTCGACACCGGCGCTCGCCCTACTACCGTCCTAGAAAACGCCCGCGAATTGAAGGTCGACCTCAACGGCGTTCAAGACGTCATTCTCAGCCACTACCATGACGACCACACCACCGGCCTGATGACACTTCGCCGCGAGTTTTCCAAAAACAATCCTTCCGCTCTTTCGCGTGTGCACGTTGCAACCGGCATTTTTCTTGAACGCCGTGGGCACTTGCTGAATCCAATGATTCAGATGAAGAAAGACTACGAAGCCACCGGTGGCGTCTTTATCGTGCACGACAAGCCGGAAGAGATTTTCCCCGGCATCTGGCTCACCGGCCCTGTTCCGAGGGTCTACCCCGAGAAAAATTATTCCGCCGGGACCGAGGTCAACACCGGCACGGCCTGGGTCGAGGACAACATTCCCGACGATCAGTCGCTCGTCTTCAACACTTCGCACGGTCTCGTCTTACTCTCCGGGTGCGGCCACTCCGGCATCATTAATACCATTCAGTACGCGCGCGGCTTCCTACGTCCCGCTCCCATGGATGCTGCGATTGGAGGGTTTCACCTCTTTGCAGCAAGCGATCAGGAACTCGCCTGGACCGCTTCCAAGCTGAAGGAATACCACACCGCGCGCATTCTGGGAGCCCACTGCACGGGCATCGAGAGCGTTTACCGCCTTCGCGAGTTGATGGGCTTGACGCGGCAGACGTGTCTGGTCGGAACGATCGGTGCGGTTTACGATCTAAACAGCGGAATTAAGACAGGCCCCATCGCGCGATAATGCGGAACAAGTTGGTGGATTGATTTGAGGTGCCGGCCATGAGCATCGGAAAAACGCGAGCCTTTTCCTGGACTGCTTGCTTGACGTTGTCGCTTGGTATTGTCGCTGTTGCTTCTGCACAATCGGTGCCAACTCCCGCGGCTCCGCAATCCGGGCAAGCGAAGCCCGCTATCCTTATCGAAACACTCTCGTGGGACGAAGCCGAACACATTCTCACGGCGGACACCGTTGTTGTCATCGCGCTCGGCGCTGAGTCCAAGGAACATGGCCGCCATCTGCAACTCAACAATGATTTCCTTATGGCTGAATATTTGAAAAAGAGGGTCCTGGCCGCTGCGCCGCAAAACGTTGTCGTCGCTCCGACCATCAACTACAGCTTTTATCCCGCCTTCCTCGAATATCCTGGCTCCACGTCCGTCAGCATCGACACTGCACGGACCATGATTACCGACATCGTTCACTCTCTTGCCCACTACGGCCCGCGCCGCTTTTACATTCTCAATACCGGCATCTCGACGTTGCGGCCACTGGCGCAAGCTGCCGCGGGTCTCGCCAAAGACAACATCCTGCTTCGCTACACCGATCTCACGAAGGATGATCCAGTCGAGAAGAAAGTTCGCCAATCCGGCGGCACGCACGCGGACGAGATTGAAACCTCGATGATGCTCTACATCGCACCCGAAACGGTCCGCATGAACAGAGCCATCCGTGACCTCAACCCAGATCAGCCCGGCGGACTCACGCGCGACCCGAACGGTAAAGGCACCTATTCGACGACGGGCGCTTGGGGTGACCCGACCCTGGCCACACGCGAAAAAGGACAAGCCGTAGTCGAATCGCTGGTCGCAACCATTCTCAAAGACATCGACGAACTGCGCCGCGCCAGCCTGAGCACCACCCCGTCTGTGTCGCAATGATTTTGCGAAAAAATACGGCGTCCATGGGGTTAGTGTTCTAATTTCCCTCGGTCAAAGGGGCGAGCAGTTGGCATTTTATTCCGCCTTAGAGCCTTCGAAGTAGCTGATGGTTCTCCGGTCTTCACGAACGGCAATCATCTTGTCTTCCTTCGCGTTCCAGACGGCCACAACTCTCCTTGTCCAGTTTTCGTGAGCGTCGCGCTCATATTCATACTGGACGCGAGCCAGCACGGTGCCGTCCTCGAGGTATCGCTCTTCCAAGTCATTTTCGATACTTCCCTGCTTGCCGGCATGGTGTAGTTTGGTGATCTCCAGGGTTCGCGGACACCGCAACGTGAAATAAATCTGAAATCTTCGCTTCTCGTCGTTCCCGTTGAAAATTCCTACTTCACCTTGCCCGGCGGCGCACTGAAAGTCCGGACTCTGCCACCAGGATAAAAAATCTCCATCGTGCATGCGCAGGATTCCGACCACGTGCCCTTGGGGATCCAGGCTCTGGTGCTCGTAGATGCCAGCCTTCGGATCGCTTTGATCAACGACATGCACTTGACTCGTGCCGTCCGCGTCCAGGCCTTCTTCCTCGACCGCGTTCGTTCGCGGATCTTCTCTTTGCAGGCTCTCGTGCTGGAGTTTGCCCTCCGCGTCATACGAGGCGTCGCGGATGAAATTTCCGTTCGCGTCATATTCCACGACCGTTCTGCCGGTAAAGGTCTTCCCCGCATACCATCGCACTTCCAGTGGGCCAAACGGTCCATATTTGTATTCCTGCCGATACAGAGTGACGCCATCGCCCGCCCAAACGCCTTTTGTGACAAGCCGTCCCTGGCCGTCGTAGACGTAGATATTTCGTGGCACTTCCTTGCGCTTCGATAGATCCTGGCCTTCTGCTAGAAGACTACCGTGCGAATCAAACTCCATCCAGGCGGGACCGACGGGCTGGGTGAAAAATGGATCCGCTTTCGTAGCCGAATCGAGCGTAGCACTCGTGGTCTCAATGGTGCGGACGGGTCCTTTGAATCCATAGTTTTCCGCTTCCGTCCATTGGTGCGGGGTTTGACCCCGTGCCAAAAGTGCACCGGAGGTTCCCATCCAAAACAACGCAAAAATGTTTGCGATATCTCTGACTCGTTTGCGGATGCTTATCGATCTCATGGTCACCGCTCCTTCGGCCTAATAAACCTGGAGGGCGTTCTGCACTTGGAACGGGGATTTTCTACATTCTTGCACTGGAAGTCTCCGAGAACGATCCCTTTGAATCGTTCGTTGCGGTCGAACCGGTCTTGGTTGCCCGACGCACTGGCATGGTACCGTTCCGGTTTGCGACGCGCCGCTACTTCGGTTAAGTTATGGCTTGACGAAGCGCGTTCACCTTCCCAATGGGACAGCCACCACAAACGATTCCTACAGCAGCTACGTTTGACGGTCACCATCCCCCTTCACCGGAGATTATTGATAAGTGCGTTCACTGCGGCTTCTGCCTGCCCGTTTGTCCGACCTACGTTTTGTGGAACGAGGAAATGGACTCGCCACGCGGGCGAATCTACCTGATGAAACTCGCCAGCGAAGGCGCCGCCACCATGACTCCGCAATGGGTCAGCCACTTTGATACCTGCCTCGGTTGCATGGCTTGCATGACGGCGTGTCCCTCCGGTGTGGATTACGGAAAGTTGATTGAAGCCACGCGCGCCCAGATTGAGCGACAGCACCCGCGTTCGCCCGGCGAAAAACTGCATCGGCGTTTTATTTTTGCGATTTTTACGCGGCCTGCGCGTCTTCGTCTGATCCGCTGGCCGCTGCTTTTTTACCAAAAGTCAGGATTTCAGTCCCTGATTCGCGGCGTCGGCTTGCTAAAGCTGTTCCCAAAACGCTTGCAGGCCATGGAAGCGCTGATGCCAACGCTTGGGCCAAACGAGCACGTGGCGGAAGTCACGCCAGCGCAAGGCGTGAAACGCCGGCGCGTCGGCCTGCTGCTCGGCTGTGTGCAGCGGGAATTCTTCCCGCAAGTAAATGCAGCAACCGCGCGCGTGCTCGCCGCGGAGGGCTGCGAAGTCGTCGCGCCAAAAGAACAACCGTGCTGCGGAGCGCTGATGGTTCATGCCGGGGAAGAAAATGGTGCGCTGGAGTTGGCCCGGAAAACGATTGACGTTTTCGAGCGCGCCAACGTCGAAATCGTCGTCACGAATGCTGCTGGTTGTGGTTCCAATGTGAAGGAATACGGCCACTTGCTGCGGGACGATCCGAATTACGCAGCGCGCGCAAAAGTCTTTGCCGCGAAGTGCAAGGACATCACCGAAGTGCTCATCGATTTGCCGCCCCGCGCAACAAGAAATCCTTTGAAGCTCCGCGTCGCCTTTCATGATTCCTGCCATTTGCAGCACGCACAGGGTGTGCGCTCTCAGCCGCGGCAGTTACTATCGAATATTCCGGGGCTCGAACTGGCGGAAATTCCAGAGAGTGCGATCTGTTGTGGTTCGGCAGGGATTTACAATCTGGTGCAGCCCAATGCCGCCAATGCGCTGGGCGACCGGAAGGCGCAGCTTATTGCGCCGTTAAATGCCGAAGTTGTGGCCACAGGGAATCCTGGATGTTTGCTTCAGTTGCAGAGTTCGCTCGCTCGAAACGGCAAACCTACGCGCGTCGTCCACACCGTTGAAATACTTGACGCCTCCATCCAAGGCAAGCAGTTGCCTTTGTAGAAGCCGGAATTGCTGCTCCCCCTACATGAATGACTGCGGACGGGCGTTTAGCTGGCGGATTTTTTTGTCCAGGCGCCGAGGATGGCCCCCATTAGGCAGAAACCTGCCAGCGGATAAAACTCGTTGATGGCAAACAATGACATCGGGCGCATTTCGTACATGTAGGTTGTGTACGTGACGGGGCCGACGAAACCGATCCACAGCAAGATTCCAAGCGCCGCGCCGCGTGCCGCGGTGTTTGCACTGCGCCAGATGCAAATTTGCGCCAGCACGAAGGCAATCACCAGATTCAGCACAAATGTAATGATGTATGGCAAAACAGGGTTCATCGTTTTGGCCTGTTCCATCGAGATATTTTCGAGCGCCATCCATGGTTTGTTGAAGAGAGCGCCATACCACACCGCGCCGAGAATCCAGTACGCCAGGGCCGAAACGAACACCGCCGCGTAATTTGTCTTCATCGTTTCATCCTCGTTGCCGAAATTGTCGAATCGAAGCCGTCGGACTAGGTTAGGTCGGCTTGCGCTTTTGCAAGAGTGCCGTGTTGCGAAGAGTTTGCTTACCGTGCCTCAGTCTGTCAAGCATCCGACTTGCTCGCGACTCGCCGAAATGCTTTGCAAGTTGGATGTGATTCAGGCATGAAAATCGTCAGCGATAGCCGCGCCTGAAGAAGTAGGCGGTCATCGCGATTCCTACCAGTATAACGAGGCCGCGGATCCAGGATTGCGGGAGCTTTTGCGCGTAGTGCGCGCTCGCCAGTCCGCCGATCAGTGAGCCGGCCGTCATGACGATTGCCTGCGGCCAGACAATTGCCTTCGTGATGACGAACATCACTGTCGCTGCTCCGTTGATCACGCCCCCAAGCAGGACTTTCAGCTTGTTCATGGCGTGAATATCGGTCATGCCCATGGCAGCGAGCATGGCCAGGTTCATGATGCCAATGCCGCCGCCGAAATAGCCGCCATAAACCGCAACGAACAGTTCAAAAATGGAAGCGCCAGCGACGGCGCGGGCGTTGGAATCTTGTGAAATACCCGCCGAGATGCGTCCCGTGAGGTGCTTGCCGAAAGCGAAGAGCAACGTGGCGCCAAGCAGCAGCCACGGCAGAACCTTGAGGAAAGTTTGCGCCGGCGTCTTGATCAACAGGACGGCACCAGCCAATCCCCCGATAATGCTCGTAGCGACGAGTGGAATCATCACGCGGCGCGGGATGTTCAGCTTCATGCGATATGCGCCGCCGCTGGCGGTTGTGCCGACCCAAAGCGCGAGCGTGTTGGTGGCGTTGGCCGGCACGGGCGGAACGCCGGTGAATAGCAGCGCGGGGAACGCTACGAAACTGCCCCCGCCGGCGACGGCGTTGATGGCACCGCCGATGGCCCCGGCGAAAAAGAGGAAGATGGCGTTGTGGAAGTTCAAACAAAACTTTTATCACGTTCGAGGCTTGCGCTCCAGTTCGAACAGAAAAAGAAGAACCTTCCACTCAGGATCGCAGGGAAGAAGAGCCAAAAAGTGAAGCAGAGTTGCCACCCAAGTCCTTTCTTGACAAGCCGCCTTTGTCCGTATATGTAACGGGTCACTTCTTGCAACTCTTCCGTGGTTCGACCGGACTCGAAGGTTGGTGTGCGAGTTCGGGGAAAGCCTGCCGGAAGGGGGCGCGGGGTTGGGATCTGTTCGGCTTCCAGCCCATTTTGTTGAGGCGGAGCAGCGAAAATCGCGGAAGTAAGCAACAGGAGGAAGTATGGCCAGCCCGGAAGGATCCCCCACAAACGGCAAGGGTTACAGCATTCCCGGTGTAATTCTCGCTTCGGCTGTCGGCACGATGATTGAGTGGTACGATTTTTATATTTTTGGCAGCCTTGCCGCCGTGCTTTCCCCGAAATTTTATCCTGCCGGCAACGATACTTTCGCCCTCATCGCTTATCTCTCGACGTTTGCCGTTGGCTTCCTCGTGCGGCCGTTTGGCGCGCTTTTTTTCGGGCGCATCGGCGACCTGGTGGGACGCAAATACGCGTTCCTGGTGACGCTCTCCATCATGGGAGGGGCGACGGCAGTTATCGGATTGCTCCCCAGCTATGCCACGGCGGGATGGTTCGCGCCGATTACCCTGCTGATCATCCGCGTGCTGCAAGGGCTGGCGCTGGGCGGCGAGTATGGCGGAGCCACCGTCTACGTGGCGGAACATGTGCCCGATGCCAAGCGCGGCTATTACACCAGCTTTATTCAGATCACCGCGACGCTGGGCCTTTTCGTTTCGCTGGTCGTCATACTTTTGACGCAGCAATCGATGACGCCCGACGCGTTCAAGGAATGGGGTTGGCGCATTCCCTTCCTGGCATCCATCGTTCTAGTGGTGATCTCGCTCTACATTCGAATGAGGATGAAGGAATCGCCGATTTTCAGCCAGCTCAAGGCCGCTGGCATGACTTCTCTGCAACCGCTGAAAGACGCGTTTGGACAATGGGATAATTTTAAGCGGTTCCTGATTACCCTGTTCGGAGCTACGGCCGGCCAGGGCGTTGTGTGGTATACCGGCCAGTTCTACGCGCTGTTTTATTTGCAGACGGTGCTGAAGGTGAACGGGAAAACCTCGAACATCATCGTGGCCATTGCGCTACTGTGCGCGATGCCCTTTTTTACCCTGTTTGGCGCGCTTTCGGACAAGTTCGGTCGTAAATGGATCATGATGCTGGCTTTGTTGCTGTCCATTACCACGTACATTCCGATTTATCACGGGATGCAGAGCGCTGCCGGAAACAACGTGGTGACCGTAAAATCGGCGAAGAATAAAGTGACCGGGGCCATCGCGTTGACACCCATAACTGTCGATGAGAAGGGCGCGCAAGTGCCCGCGAAGGAAGCGCCTAGCCCGAATGTACCCATGCTCACCTTTCTTGTCTTCCTCCAGGTGATCTATGTCTGCATGATTTACGGGCCGATCGCGGCGTATCTCGTGGAGGCATTCCCCGCGAAGATACGCTATACGTCGCTCTCCTTGCCGTATCACATCGGCAACGGCGTTTTTGGCGGGTTGGTGCCGCTGATTGGATTGTACTCGTGCGCGGTGACGGGCAACATTTATGCGGGGCTTTATTACCCCATGGTCGTAGCCGGCTTAACGCTGCTGTTCGGCAGCATCTTGCTGAAGGAAACGCACGGGCGCAAGATTTGGGACGAAGTCGGCGGCATGAAGTAGTGCCTCTGCCTGCGCAGCAGCGAGCCGCCCTATGGATTGACTACCGCAGCCGCGCGGGAGCATCATTTTTGGCGGGCCGGTTCTTGCAGAAACGGAAATGACGCCTGTCCGGACCTGACTATCCTTCGTTGTAGAATCACAACCGAAATCGATCGACCAGGGGGAGTTGCCGTCGTGGCCAAAGCTCGCCAGAAAACAGAAGCGAAGGCATCGAAGAACAAACTCACGGAAGCGCAGATAGCCGTTCACTGGAAGGAAGAGAAGTATTTTTATCCTTCCAAGAAATTCAAGGCGCAGGCGAATCTTGCCGATCCCTCGTTCGTAAAAAAGTTCAGCGAGAAGAATTTTCCGAAGTGTTTCGATCTTTACGCGCAGCTGCTGGATTGGGACAAGCCTTGGAAAAAGACGCTGGACGCTTCCAATCCTCCCTTTTGGAAATGGTTTGTCGGCGGGAAGCTGAATGCCTGCTACAACTGCGTGGACCGGCACCTAGCGCAACATAAAAACAAGGCGGCGCTGATCTTTGTGCCAGAACCCGAGCACGAATCCGCTGCCGTTATTACCTATCAAGAGTTATACAAGCGCGTAAACGAAACGGCGGCCATGCTGCGCGACTTTGCGGGGCTAAAGACAGGCGACCGCGTCACCATCCACATGCCAATGATTCCCGAGCTGCCCATCACGATGCTGGCGTGCGCTCGGCTTGGGGTCATTCACTCCGTCGTGTTCGGCGGTTTCAGCGGAGAGGCTTGCGGGCTGCGAGCCGCGGACTCCGGAAGCCGGGTGCTCATTTACGCTGACGGTTATCACCGCAACGGCAAGTGGGTGGACCATAAGCCCAGCGCCGACATTGCGGTTGAGACGGCAAGAAAAGAAGGACAGGACATAGACAAGGTTTTGTTCTGGAAGCGCTACCCCGGGCATTATCGCTCGGAATCGCCAATGATCGTGAATCGCGACTTCTTTGTCGAAGATATTTTGAAGGATTACCGCGGTCAAACTGTTGAACCCGTTTCGCAGGACGCGGAAGCGCCGCTGTTTCTGATGTATACAAGCGGAACCACCGGCAAACCAAAAGGTTGCCAGCATCGCACCGGCGGGTATCTGGCTTATGCCGCGGGCACTTCTAAGTATTACCAGGACATTCATCCCGAGGACGTTTATTGGTGCATGGCGGATATTGGGTGGATTACTGGGCACTCGTACATTGTTTATGGGCCTCTGGCGCTTGGTGCGACGAGCGTGCTTTATGAAGGCGTACCTCAATTCCCCGATGCCGCGCGTCCCTGGCGTATCGCGGAGCGGCTTGACGTCAACATTTTTCATACCTCACCGACGGCGATTCGCATGTTGCGCAAAGCCGGCGGCGACGAGCCGAAAAAATATAACTATCACTTCAAGCACATGACCACAGTCGGCGAGCCGATTGAGCCGGAAGTCTGGCGCTGGTATTACGAAGTGGTTGGCAAAGGCGAAGCGGTGATCGTGGACACCTGGTGGCAGACGGAAACCGGCGGATTTTTGTGCACCACGAAGCCTGCGCTCGATCCCATGAAGCCCGGAAGTGCTGGGCCGCCGGCGTTGGGAATTTATCCCGTCATTTGGGACGAGAACGGACAAGAAGTGAAACCGGGTACCGGGAAAGCCGGCAACATTTGCATTCGAAATCCGTGGCCCGGGATTATGCAGACGATTTGGGGAAGTTCGGAGCGTTTCGTCAACCAGTACTACAAAAAATACTGCAAGAATCCGAAGAGCAAGGACTGGCGCGACTGGCCGTATTACGCGGCGGATGGAGCTGTGCTGCCGGCGGATGGCTACTACCGCATTCTCGGGCGTGTCGATGATGTGATCAACGTAGCCGGACACCGGCTCGGAACCAAGGAAGTGGAATCCGCTTGCCTGAGCGTTCCGGATATTGCGGAGGCAGCCGTGGTTCCTGTTGTGGACGAGATCAAGGGGCGCGTGCCCGAAGTTTACATTTCGCTGAAGCCTGGCGTCTCTCCGTCGAAGGCTGTGAAGGATAAGGTTGTCTCGACGATCGAGACCATCATTGGCAAGATCGCCCGCCCGAAGCAGATTCACATCGTTCCGGACATGCCCAAAACGCGATCGGGCAAAATTATGCGGCGCGTGCTCGCTGCCATTTCCAATCACATGGATACCGGGGATATCACCACGCTGGCCAATCCGGATATCGTCGCGCAGATTCGAGAGCTCGTGCAGGGCAGGGTGACCGGGCCTTTGCAGGATGGGCCGGAAGATATCAAGTTGTTCGGCGAAGAAAAATAGAGCGCGGAGCGCTTACAGAATAAGCAAGCTCAACTCGTTTTCGAAATCGAAGGAGGAGGAATAAATGGCTGCGATGGCAAGAAGAGAGTTTTTGAAAAGCGCTGCCGCGGGTGCGGTTGCCGTTGGTTTGCTTGGCACTGATACGCTTGAGCTTCGGGCGAATCCGCTTGGGTTGCCGATTGGCTGCCAGACGTGGCCGGTGCGCGATGGCATTGCCAAGGATTTCACCGGGACCATCAAACAGCTTGCCGCCGCCGGATTTCAGAATATAGAGCTGTGTTCCCCTGTTGGATACGACGATTCCGGATTCGGCGGACTGGCGAAATACAAAGGGTCCGAGTTGCGCAAAATGCTGAACGATTGGGGAGTGAGCTGTGTGAGTTCGCACTTCAGCATGGAGGAACTGAGAAAAGACCAGGCCGGAAGAATTGCGTGGGCCAAGGATTTGGGCTTAACGCAGATGCTCGTCGCGAGCCTCGGCGGACCGAAAAATCCCATCATGGACGACGTGCATCGCGCCGCTGACGAATACAACAAGATGGGAGAAAAGGCGGCCGCGGCGGGTATTCAACAGGGCCTGCACAATGAGGGTTTTGAAGAGTCGTCCGTGAACGGCGAGCGCACCTACGATATTTTGTTTAAGCTGCTCGATCCCAGTCTGGTCAAATTCCAGTTCCAGGTTTCCACCATCGCCGAAGGATTCGACGCGGCGGAATATTTTACGAAATACCCCGGCCGATTCATTTCGATGCACGTGCAAGGCTGGGATGCTGCCACAAGGAAGATCAAGCCGGTCGGGCAGGACAGTCTCGACTGGAAGAAAATCTTCACCGCCGCGAAGACGGGCGGCATTAAGAATTATTTTGTGGAAATGAACTTTGACTTCATGAAGGCCAGCGTGCCATACCTGCGTAGCTTGCAAGTCTAAAGCTTGTGCCCACAGAACGCGCGGAAGTAGCAGACTATAGCAACCCTAGGTGGTCAGGATACTTGGCCTGCAACGAACTGACGAGTACTTCAAACTCGGCAAGGTTGTGCAAATTTCGCAGGCAAGGATCTTTCTGGAAAAATGGCCAGCACGCGAACCCGGTGCTGACGCAGCGCTCAAGCCACTCGAAAGCAGATTTGGATTTGCCCAAGAGGGCAAGAATGCAGGCGACTTGATAATAAGTATGGTGAGCGTGTCCGAAGGACCTTGGGATGGCACACGCCTGGGCCAGGCAATCCAAAGCTTGTTCGGCTTTACCGGTCAGGGCATAAAAGACGCCCTGCAAACTGACGATCATCGGTTCTTCTGGCAATAGTTGTCCGGCTTCGACGAGCAGTGATTCGGCTTCGTTCCAATTGCCAGTCATCATGGCTGGTTGTGGGGCAAAATAAATTGGGTACTTATTCCCTGGGTTCTCCGTTCGCCAGGCTTGAATTTCGTCCCGCGCCCGATCGTACTGCCGACTCCAGATATAAACCTGAACGATGCTATGACTCACGGCTTTTCTCGGGTTGAAGGGTCGGCCTCTTTCATACATTTCACGAGCGTGATCCAGAAGCCCGATATGCGCCAGAATTGTTCCAAGGCGGTTGTAAGCGTGAGGCAAATTCTTCTGAAGTGAGAGTGCCCGGCGCAGTTCGGCAATCGCTTCCAGATGCTGGAAGTTCTTGGAAGGCCCCCAAAGTAGGAACGCCTTGGCTACACGACCTTCTGGCAGGTCCGGATCGAGTTCCAGTGCGCGGCGGCAATGAAACTCCGCTTTTTCAAGCCACATAGACGCTGGATCAAACTCGAAATGGCGCGTCGCGCACACAAAGGAAAGTGTGGCATGCGCGAGGGAAAAACCGGGATCGCGCGCGACAGCAGTGCTCAGGCGTTGGGCCGCTTCGTCCAGGGAGGTGGAGTCTCCTGACGAGCTCAGCCTGTAGCCACGCATGAATTCCGCGTAGGCGAACGGGTCTTTGCTGTAGCGTGGGAGGACATGGTCGGCCCGTACCTGCAAGGGCCTTTTCAAGGTAACCGCGATCTGCCTTGCGACTTCATCCTCAAGGACTCGAAGCCGATCCAAATGGAGAACGAATTTGCGTGCGAAGGAAGTAGCTTGCAAATGAGTGTCAAACATCTCCAACGAAAGCTGCCATTGCCCTTTGGATCGTCGGATGGCGCCATGGACGACAAAGCGGACCCCGAGGCGCGGGCCAACATCCGAGGGGGCCAACTCGCCCGGAAGATTCAGAATTGCTGAAGTCGGCAAGACGTCCACACCTGGAAGGTTCCCCAGCCGTGATACGAGTGCGTCCGCAAACCCGAGACAAACCCCTTGATCATCAGAAATGTTTCCCAGGAGAGACAACGGCAGGATGGCGAGCGACGGGCGTTCGCTGCGCGACGAATCGCCCTCCCGCTTGGACTCACCTGCCAGGCCATATTCGAAGTCGGACGGCGGGAATTGCGGGTCAATCACGCGCAACGGGCCGACAAATCGGTATCCTTTCCCCACGACGGTCTCGAGGAAGCGCGGTTTGACAGGGTTATCGCCCAAGGCCGCACGAATTTTTCGAACAATATTATTGATATTGGGCTCGACATCGATGAAGAGATCCGAACGCCAAAGTTTCGCTACGATGTCTTTACGGGAAACCAACTGCTCTCTGCGACCGACGAGAAAAATCAGAAGCTCCATAGGCTTCTTCTCAAGCCTCACCCGTCGCCCGCGTCGGCGAAGTTCGTAACGCCCGAGGTCCAGTTCCATCTCGTCAGGTGTCTGTTTTGTGGGACGCATGGACTCTAACTCAGGCATTATCCCCTAAGATTCAGTAATTTACGAAGATATACAAAAGATACGCAAGCATTATCCGCCCTCGATTGAAACGCTTCGGTGGATAGAGGAATATTCGGGTGGTCAAGATCTCACGATGGAGGTAAGACGATGGAACGAAAAGCATATTTCAAGCTCGGAATGGCCGGAATGTTGTGCGCTGCAGCCCTCGTATTCGCGATCGGCGCTCGGACCGCTTCTCCTGAAAAGCATGCATTCACACCCGATGACATTGCGTACGGTCCGGCGCCCGCGTTTGTGGCACCAGGCGCACAGTTAGCAGTGCTCGAAGGCAACCCCGGTGCCTCAAGCGGCGATTACACCGTGCGCTTGAAGATGCCCGCCGGCTACCGCATCGCGCCCCACTGGCATCCGCAACGGGAAAATGTCACTGTAATCTCCGGCACTTTCAAGGTTGGCATGGGTGATCACTTTGACGAGGGCAAAATGGGATCTTTTCCGGCGGGAAGTTTTGCCTTTCTCGATCCCGACATGCATCACTATGCGATGGCCAGTGGAGAGGTTGTGGTCCAGGTCCACGGCACATCTCCCTTGCAGTTCAATTATGTCAATCCCGAAGACGATCCCAGCCGCAAGCGATAGCGTAATCCGGCGTTGCGGTGGACAATTAGTGCCGCATGCCGCAAAGCGCCTGCGTTTGCGCGAACACGTCGGCGTCGAATTGGGCGGATTGCCAGCCATGTGTGGAGCAGACCTGGTCGGCCGTCAATCCCAGGGCGCCGCGGAAGTCGGCGCCGGCGACGTTGGCACCGTTGATGTCGGTGCCGCGGAAAATAGCCGCGTTGAATAGCGCGCCGCGCAAATCGGTGTTTTTCAAGTCGGCGTCCATCAGAATGGTCCCTTTAAACTGTGCACCGGTCAGGTTGGCCTCGCCCAATTTTGCGGACGAAAAATCCGTTTGCAGGAGCGTGGCGAACGAGAGCACGGCGTGCTCCATCTTTGTGTCGCGCATGTCTGCCCGCGAGAGATTGGTGCGCAGCAATTGGGCGTTGCGCAAATTCACAGCGTAGAGAGAAGCGTCGTCGAGCCGCGCATTGGAAAGCAGAGCGCTTTCCAGCGTCGCGAACGACATGTCGGAACCGCGCAGATCGGCGCCGGTAAAATTGGCGCGGCTGGCGTCCGCGGAAACCATGACCGTCTTAGAGGCTTTCACGCGGTCGAAGATCGCATCGTGGAGGACCGCTTCCCTCAAATTAGCTCCGCGCATGTCCGCTTCCGATAAATAAGCGCCTTCCAGATTGGCGCGCCAGAGCTTTGCATTGACGAGATAGGATTTGTAGCCTCGGGCGAAGCGCAGGTTCATTTCATTGAGCTTTGCGCCCGCGACAGAAGGCAGCATTTCTTCGCTCCAGTTGCCGCGCGGAGGCGGACCGGAGAGCATGGCTTCCGTCAGCTCGGCGTACGGTCTGTACCCGATCGATTGCAACGCTTCCGCGGCCCATCTCAAAATGCTGGATTGAGAATGTTGGGTGGCAATATTGCTGTCCGAAGGCAGTCCGCGATTTACTCCCAGCGAGAAAATAAGCAGCGCGAGTCCTGTAAATAGTGCAGCGCGCGCGGTCACAAAGCTCAGGCGCAGCAGGTTTTTGGATTTTTGCCTCAAGAGATCGCCTGGTTGCAGCACCCGCGCCACGATGGTCGGAACGCACGTTGCGGCGCCGACCGAAAGAGTCAGAAGAAACGCATGCAGCAGCGTGCCGCGAAAATCCTGGCGAACCAGGTAGCGCAACCAAAATAGAAAGAGCGTTGCGGGCACGATCCAGTAAGCCAGCGCGGTGGCCACGATCGTTTCCAATACCCAGAATGGCGAGCGGCCTTCACGCATCCAGCGAAAATGACGGCGCACCAGACCCATGAGATACCACGGGCCATCTTTTTCGAGAGTCTGGCCGTCTTTGAAAACCGCGGGAAGGCCGGACATGCTGCCCCACAAACGCAGAAGCAGAAAGTGAAATCTCAGGTATAGCATGAACAGCAGAAGCGGCGCGCCAAGGTAAAAGCTCGTCATCGAAATAATTTTGGGGAAGCTGGCCACGGGAATCACGGAAGCGTCCACGATGAGACGCACGTCGGTGGTCAAGGCAATCAGCGCGATACAAGAGAGGCTGGCTCCCAGAATGAGAAAATAAAACCAGCGGGCGACCTTGGTGGCATCGAGAATCGCTTTCGTGCTGTCGAAGGCCGCAATGGTTTCCGGCAGAATGGCGTCGAAAAGATTTGTGCCCCCCAGGCGGCCGACCCAGACGCCCTCGGAGCCGTAAAGATTTGCGCCCATTAAGTTCGCGCCCCTTAATTCCGTTCCAAGTAAGTTAGCATCTCGCAAATCTGCTTGAACCAAACTCGCGCCCCGTAAATTCGCCATCGATAAATCCGCGCCGATCAAACTGGCGCGCTGCAAAAAAGCACCTTCGAGGTTCACGCCAGTGAGGTCGGCTTGCGAAAGATTTACGCCGCAAAGGTCCGCTTTTGTTCCGGATTCACCGCCGGTTTCGACCCAGATTTTATGCTGATCGAGAATCTCCGCGAGATCCAGAAGCGAAATTTTCCCGGTCGCTTCTTCAACGGACATTCCACTCTTTATGTCTTGAATTTCCGCTAGCATCTTGAAACTTTCCCCCACGGATGTCTTTTTCTGCTGACGCTCTGCCATCCCAAGAATGGCAGCCTGGTTTCATTGCCGGCGATCACACGCCGACGGTAGGCGACTTCGTCCGGCGCCTTCCAAACTGCAGATTTTGGTTTTGCTGATGCATTGCTGGGCGTAGGACATCATCGCTCACGAAGCGAGCGAAAATCGCCTGACCTGAAGTACAGGACGCGCATGCGTAACCGTTCTTGTGGAAATGTGAAAGCAGACTTTTCGGCAGGAACATTCGAAGCAACGGCTTGATTCGAATGAATAGCTTGCAAAGTCGTGAAATGCGACGGCGATGAAGATCGAACTCATGGAGTGCGGCGGCTCGACGCGGCTTTCTTCTGTCCGCTCCGCGAAGTTCTGTCCGACTGGCCTACGTACCCGCGGCCTGGGCCCGGCGGCCCCAGGGGAGGGGTAGCACGCCGAACTAGCTAAGAAAATTGCGCAACAATTTTCGGGGCGCTGGGTTGGTGACCAGTGCGTTGGACAATTCGAACGCAGATGGGGAGTTCGGCGCGCAAGCCCAGTACGGCGAGGTACCGTCAACGGCGCAGGCGGCGACGTGAAGTTGCCGCTACACGGGCAACCCGCCGGGCCGTTAAGCCCATCTGTTTGATTACCGGCTGTTGGATGGTTGTGTACGTATGCGGCGTCGTTGAAGTGCGCGTTTGCTGCGGCTGGGGCGCTCCCCGCTCTGTCCTTGCCACCGAATCAAGCGTGTCTCATCTCGTCGAGGGCAGGCACCTCATGAATGGAAAAGTGTTTTGGCTTCTTGCTTTTTTTCTCGCGAGTTTTTTTGCCGTTCCGACATTCGCACAGTGTAAGAACCAGCAAGACAAGGCGTGCTGGAGCCTGCAGTACATTCTCTATGCCGCGGAAACCGATTTTCTCGAGTTTCGCGGCATCCCACCGGTCAAGCCGAGCGATCGCAGGGTGACGCCGCCGAACCCGGACCTTTCCGTTGGATCCATCCATGTTCCTTGCCATACGGATTTCTGGTTGGCCAGTGGGGTGGCTGTGTACATTTGCTCGGCTGAGGTTCCCGCCCAGGAAGCGGAGGAATGGTACGCCAAGACCATGGCGGACCTCCAGGAGCTGCAGTATTTGTGGCAGTACAAGACCGAGTCGCCAGGGGCGGATCACTATGTGGATGCCGGGCCGCAGGGTTGCGAGGTGGCTCACGTGGAAACGACCCACTACGGTCCTTATCATGCGGATGAGCCTTACATCGCCGAGGGACCCTACCTTGGGCAGTGTCCTTTGCACCTGCAAACGGTTCGGCAGGACCGCGGCACCGTGCGGATTTCCTTCTGGCTAAACTCGTCGGAGAATTTGGCTCGGAATCCGGCGGCGCAGTCCAAATCGTTGGAGCTGTCGGCATCCGTGAAGCCGCCCGAGGCAGTGCAACCGAGTCCAGTTTCCCATGGGGGTACAGCGATGGCGCCGGCGTCGCTTCCTGCGGCGGCAGCTTCGGCGACGGTCGCTTCCTCGGCAACAACTTCTGCACCAACTCCTGCTCCGACTGCTACACCAGCTCCAACTCCAGCTTCTGCCACTTCGGCGACTAAAGAAAACCTGCCCGCTGAACCGGTGGTGACGAGCGCCGAAGCGCCGTCCTCGAAGAGATATTCCGGGTGCGACGATTTATGCCAAGGACTCAAAAAGGTATTGGAATACCGCGCCAGCTCGTTCCGGCAATTAGGCGCCAGGAGCGGGGGTTCCGTCCCTTCCAAGTCCACTTCGCCCGGAGAGCTGGTGAAACTCTCCGGGGCTTCGAGCTGCGTGATTCATGCGGAGCCTCTTGGGAGCACGAAAGCGTCGGCAGGGAATCAATCCGTCTTAGGCGCCACTTTTGCCGCCGTATCCACGAAGATTGCAAAAAGACCCTCGCCGCGCACGCCGGGAAGGCCGGCGACGCAGTATGTTTGTTACTGGCCGCAAGAATCGGAGGCTGCCGCGCAAAGTGAGTTTCTTGATCTCGTAGCGTTACTGCGCTTTTTGATCCCTTCCAGTTGGTTGACGCAACAGAGCGTGGAGGCCGACGAACGTTCCGGCGCAACGTTGACGGTGTGGTCCGCTGGAGATTCCAGGAATAAGTCGGCCATCGGACTCTACGTAAGCGGCAAATCGGTGGGGTTGCACATTTCATCGGGCCCGTAGCCACGATGGGTGAGGTCCCCGTCGTTCTCGCTAGTCTCACGCGTAAAGACGGTAATTTCTGGCATGGGTTGGAACCCATATGTCATTTTCACCCGATATGATCGTGAGCGGTGACGACACTCCGCGGATTCTGTTCGCGGTGGAGGTGAAACTCTCGCGTCCCAACGGCAAAGACGACAAGACTCGGCTGGAAACCCACATGGTGCAGCGTATAGGTATCGCGAAACACCTCGATGACATCCGGAGTGACAAGGAGGCCGATAGGGCAGCGCATCGCTTCTTTTCCTTCCCCGGGTACTTGGCAGAATTTCAAAGCAGTTCATCGGGCCGAGCCGCACCCGAATTGGGATTTGAAGAAGCCGTGCGATCCTGGCTCGAAGGACTCGGCACTTCGCCTTTCCTTCAGCTGAGCGAGTTTCCCCCACAGACCCGCGAGGAGGTATTCGCCTGGCACGAGCCCGCGGTCTGAAGACCGCGGCTACAGGGGCTACAGCGCCTGGGGGCGTCGCAGGGTCCAGAGTCCGCGAACTGCCAGGACAAAGGCGAACAGGCCGAGTAGGCCGAGTGCGTGAAGCGTCCAAACGAACAAGAAGGCTGGGCTGGACCTGGCGATGGCGCCGTGGAAGATGCCTGATGGGCTCATGACGTGGACGACCGGCATGAGGATCGCGAGGAGGGAGCCGATGAGCATGATGATGTGGCCGGAGCGGCGTTGCGGGAGCAGCAGCGTTCCGTACAGCCAGAGAACCAGGATGGGCACTGCGACGAGGGTTGAGCCGCCAGCCTCGGGCGACCCGGGCCTGGCGTGGATGGTGTCGCTCGTCAGGTGAAGAGTCATCAACAGGATCAAGAGCAGAGAGGCGATGGGCAACATGAGGTTTTGTTTCATTTGATGTTCTCCTCGTTAAATGCGTGTCTGCTCCTCGGTGAGGAGGGCAACCTCCTTAGCGACGGCAGGGCGAACCTTCAACCGGGTTATCCAGGGGGAATACAGCGCGTGCTTCTTCCTGAAACTTATACGCGGAGCTGGACGTGAGAATTTCGGTCTTCCTCAGGTCCCAGGTGCAAAAAGCGAACCTGGGGCAACCTCCTCGTCACTGGAAATATGGGAAATGTGGGGACAAATATGGGGACATGTCTAACGAAGTCGGCCGTGTCAGACGGGACGTTTCCGAATCGTTTTGCCTGAAGCTGTTGCTGAGCAAAGACGGTCACGATGTATCGTGCCCCTACAAAAGGCGGGAACTGCACAGGCTGAAGGCTGTGCCACCCGGCCAATCGGATTAGAGCAAAAAACAGAACGGGACTCCTGGGCAAAGTGCTCGCTGCAAAAATTGCCGCTGCGCTCTTGCACGGCTGTCTGGCGAAGAGTCAAAAAACTTACAGAATCACTCTTGATACGGCCGACTTCGTTAGACAGGTCCCCAGGTTTATCCCAGGTTTCTACTGTTCTACCACTCGCCTTTTGAATTCCTCTAAACTGCGCAATTTGCCTCTTCTGCTCTGGACTGGATGTTTGATGGTCTAAGGAGTTCAGAATAAACAAAGCGGTACGTGGCGTCCTGTCGGTCTCGTTTTTGACGATCTGCGGAGCGGAAAATGCCGTCTGGAGGATGACCAACAAGCGGCCGATGGTGGAAGCGTCGAGCGACTCTCCTGCCACAACCTTCGTGATGGCCACTGCGACGGCGTCGCCCATGCAACTGACGCGTTTGTCCATAGTCCCGCCGCCATAGAAGTCAGACTTCGGGTTGAGGGCGTCGCGAAGATCGGCCTCGGGAGAGTTGTCTAGCGCCTGTGCTTGGAGAGCGCACGTAAGCATGGGAACGAGAAGCACGAGAATTAGAAAACGCTTTGTTGCCTCCCCTCTACCTCGACCCGGAAATGTCACCTTAGATCGTTTGCCATCGTGCCGGGTGCCACAGACGTTTGACGGGGCGCCGTATCCCTGCGGTTTTCAGGGTGCGGGTTTTGACTTTGACTCCGAGTCTTTGGAGCATGGCTACGTTTCCGAATCATTTTGCCCGAAGCTGTGGTTGAGTTGGGGCGCCGGGTCTGGGGACCCGGCCAGGGCTACTTGCGAGAGCAATCTTTCCTTCCTGTATCTGCGATGCTGGCAATGACCCATTGACCGTCCGCACGGACAACGTTGAACAAGTCGGTGCCGCAGTGATCCACCTTGCCGTCCACCAAAAACTCGAAAGGAGCCCACACTACCGCCAGATCGTTATCGATGCGCACGAGCGGATCATGAATGCGCTCCCGAATCTGCGTCGTGCCGGGTTTTCCTACCCGGTTCGCAAAATCTTCAAACGTCATCTGCGTCGGCTTGCCGTCCCTCATCAGAACCATCGTCCCGCCGATGAGCAACGGTTTCTTAATCGCCGCGGCGTCGCGTTTCGCCATGCCATCAAACAATTGCGTTATAGGCGCCAAGACCGCTTGCTGCTCCGCGCTGTCGGCCGCGGGCGCCTGAGCGGTTGCCGCATGCAACGAGAAAACCAGAAAAGCGGCAGGGGCAGCCGCAACGACAATAGTAAAAAACAAGAGTAGTGAACGGACAGTGACTTTCATGGGGCCGATTCTAACCTGCCTTATCCGCGATGCCAAAGGTTTCCATCGCCGGGCCGCGCTCGTGGGGGGGGCCGTTTGTCCGTGAAGGCGCGTAAGTAAAACTACACAGATTAATATAAATAGTAATTATTTAATAAAAGAATATAAACTACGGGTAACATACGTTTCGGAGAAGAGTACGCCCGGACCTTCGGTCGGAGCTTTTGTTTTTTTGGGGTGTTTCTCCTTCCCTCCTTGATGTAAAAGCCGAGAAAAAACAGAAGTATGGACGGGCACGGCCCTTCGAGGCTCAGCGTAAACGTCCTGTGCCCCTACGAATCGACAAACAAATGAAAACAAAGTACTGGATGGAGTCGAGGTGTGGAAGCAGTTTGAGGATTTGCTGGTGCCGGTCCTGCGGCTTTCAGTGATCGAGCGGGCGGTGTATTCGCATCTTCTGCGGCACAGCCGGCTGGAGGGAAAGCAGCGGCTGCGATTTTCGATTGACTGGCTGGCGCGTGGCGCGTGCCTCAGCACGACGTCGGTGCGCAAAGGGGTACGACGGCTGGCGGGCAAGGGCGCACTGCTGCTGGCAGAGAGAAGCAAAAAGGGACACGTGATTGAGGTGCGCTTGCCGCAGGAGGCGCGCGGTGTGCCAGCTCGAAAAATTGCGGGGCAAAGCGGAGCGGTTGCAAGGCGCGGCTGCGAATCTGGAGGACGCCGATTTTCTGGAAAAGCGGGAGCTGCGGGAAGCGATTCACGCGCGCGAGGGCGGCTACTGCTTTTATTGCCGGCGGCGAATGACCGCGGCGACGCGGTGTATCGATCACATCGTCCTTCAGGTGCGGATAGGGCGGAATGGACGTCGCAACCTGGTCTCGAGCTGCTCGGAATGCAATCCGCGGAAAGGCGAGCGGCGGGCGGAGGATTTTCTGCGGTGGCTGTACCGCGAGTGGCGATTGGAGAACAGCGAACTGAAGGAGCGGCTGCGGGCGCTGGGGAAGATGGCGGCGGGAAAAATGCGGCCGCTGGTTGCAGGGGAGAAGTGGACGTGATGAGCGCGAAATTCGAAAGCTAGTGTGAAAAATGCGGGGAGAAAAAAAGCAGCCGGGGCACTCCGCTGAGGGGCCGAGGGACCCCGGCTTTATCCTGCCCGCCTCCGCAGTGAGCGAGCAAGAAACCTGTAAGAAAATTTGCGTGTACTTGGCGCTGCGCGCTAACGGCACGGCTGGCGGCAGCGCCCTTACGTAACAAAATTTATGTGCTGCTTTGTTGCTTTGCTTCTTTGTTGCTTGCTGCCAGGCAAAGCGATGCTGCTACTTTGCTTGTTCGTCGCCGCGGAGGAATTCGTAGCGCTCAATGGCCGCTACGACTCCGATGGCGCCTTCGTCGCGCGGCTCGGTTCGCTGTACTCGGCCAAGGCAGCGGACGCGCACGGGACCTGCCAGGGTAATTTCGTTAGGCAGGGTCAGAAGAATTTCGACCGGCGACCCCTCGCGCACATCCTTGGCAAGGAAGAAGTAAACTCCGCGAGAACTGACGTCGCGAGATTCGGTGCTTGTTTCGCCAACCGCGGCTCCCGTAGTCCAGCGGACGGTAAGCGGCAGCCGCATTTGAAAGCGTTGCGTCGTGCGGCGTTCGGAACCGGTCAAGGCAGACCTCCTGATTGAAGAGAGAGTGTATCCGGGAGTGGTCCAGGGAACAATAGGACTGCGGGTACAAAATCGGTTCAACACTGGAAAGTACTGATGTACTAGGACGGGTGTGGAAAAGAGGAGAGAGGATTATTGGGTTGCAAATGAGGGCGATTGCAGATGGACGAGGGCAGGGTGCCAGTGCCCCGTTAGACGTAGAGCAACTCTTTTGTTCTTAATGAGTTGGAGGATACTTCTTTGGAAGACAAAATAAGGTTTTTGTAATGGAGCGATCTTGCCTTTATTTTGATTCGCCGAGGAGGACGCGGGCGTCTGCTGGGGCTTTACCTTCGTCTTCGTGCTTGCAGTAGGCGTAGACGTCGACGCCTTGCGCGAGCCAAGTGTCGAAGCGTTTTCTCCAGGCTGTGAGTTGCTTCGGAGTGTAGTTTTCCAGGCGAAGGCGAACGTAGGTAAAGTTGGCGGTGAGCACGTCGGGCGGCGTTTGCTTGTCGGTTTCGGACAAGCAAAGAGCTGTGTCGTACTTGCGAAGAACGGCGTAGGTTTCCTCGGTGTACCAGGATACGTGGCGCACCTCGAAAGCGAAGCGGAATGCAGGGGGGCGCTGGGCCAGGAAATCCTCCAGCAAGGGACGGTCGAATTTGAAGTTGGGCGGAAGCTGAACGAGGATCGGGCCGAGGTGGTCGCCATCGTTGAGAATGCTGGCTACTTCCAGGAAACGCTTTAGCGTGCTTTCGCAGTCGCGGAGTCTCTTAATGTGCGTGATTTGCTGGTTGGCTTTCAACGCGAAGCGAAAGCCTTCGGGGACGCTTTGCGCCCAATTCGATAGAGCGGACTCGGTGGGCATGCGGTAAAAGCTGTGGTTGATTTCAACGGTGGAAAACTGCTTGCCGTAGAAACTGAGCATTTCGCGGTCGGGTAGCTTCTCGGGATAGAAGTTCCCTTTCCACTGTTTATAGGAATATCCGGAAGTGCCTACGCGGAGCTGGCCCTGCTGAGAAATAGTGCACCTCCATGTTCTGGTGTAGGGATTAAATCACAGTCGCAACGCAAGCGGAAAGGTCAAGACCAAAAATGGTTTGCGAATCAAGACGTCTTGGTGATTCTGGGTGAAATTCGCCTGCTGAGAAGTTCGATGGCCGGTTCTAGTTTTTGTCGCTGCTTCCAGAAATCGGCCCAGAGGTCGCCTCTTTCTTTCAGGCGAGACGCGATGGTCTTGATGTTGAGCGACTCGGGCTTGAGCGTGGCGCGCAGCTCACGCGGCAGGACTGGCGTCGAAACCGGCGCTTTCGGAAATGCGCGCACCGAGTAAGCGGCGGCGAGGGGACGTCCGTGTGCATTTTGTTGGACATCAATCAGGACGCGGCCTGCCGGGCGTTTGGCAACGATGCGTTCGCTGGTTACGAGATTTGGATGTTCGGCAGTTACGTTGCGCGCGATGATTTCCGCAAAGGTTCTTAGCTGATCGTAGGTGTAGACCGGTTCGACAGGGACGAAGATGTGAAAACCCGTGGCACCGGACGTTTTCATGAAATGAATGACCTGCAATTCATCCAGAGCTTTGTGGAGCGCTTGCGCGACCGCGACTACCACAGAAAATTCCGTGCCGTCCGATGGATCGAGATCGAAGAAAAAGTAGTCGGGATGGTCGAAATCATCGTAGCGATTGGACCAGGGATTGTGATCAATACAGCCGAGGCCGGTCAAAAATAATAGCGAAGCAAGATCGTTGGCGGTCGCGTAATGAATTTCTTTTCCTTTCCCCTCGGAATCCACCGGCACGGTCTTGAACCATTCCGGTAGTCCTTCGCGAACATCTTTCTGAAAGAACGCCTGACCTTTGATTCCGTCTGGATAACGGCGCAGGACCAGAGCGCGGTCGCGAAGAAAAGGCAGGATGAAGTCGGCGACGCGATAGTAGTGAGCCAGCAGATTGCGTTTTGTGTAGCCGGATTCCGGAAAGTAAATTTTGTTCAGATTGCTAAGGCGGAGGCGTTTGCCGTCGAGCTCGATGGTTATGGTTTCCGATCGGCCTTCGAACAATTCCTGCTCAATTTGCGCTTTCTTGCTGATGACCTTGCCCACGACGGTTGGCGCGCGAACCACATCGGGCGGGGCGGCAAGAGCAGTTTCGACTGTCGCAGGAGTGACTTCGTTCTCCCATTGGCAATCAGCGGGGTGGACGTCCGGGCGAAGTGAAATGAACACGGGGTGGCGCAAGCAATGATCCTGCGTCCACGCGCTGTACTTCACGCGCACGACCAGAGTCGGAGAAACCCAGGACGGCTTTTCGTTTGTCGCGGGCAAGGAATCAAACGGGCAAGTGGGCGTCGCTAATTCCTTGAACTTTTCGCTTAACTCGTCCAGCTTTTTCCCATCAAAACCGCTGCCGACGTGCCCGATGAAGCGCAGTTTCTTTCCTTCATGCAGCCCCAGGAGCAACGAGCCGAGAGGGATTGCCGAAGTGCGCGCCGCAGTCCAGCCGCCGATAACGGCGTCGAGATTTTGCGTTACCTTGAGCTTTAGCCAGTTCGTGCTCCGCTCTGAAACGTACCTGCTGTCCAACCGCTTGGCGATGATGCCCTCCAGACTGTTCTCTTTCGCCAGATCGAAAAGCTCTTTTCCGTGCTCCACCTGGTGATCAGAGAAGCGCACTCTTTCCGTTGCATGCAGCAGGCGCTGGAGGAGCTGCTTCCTTTCGATGAGCGGCGACTTGCGCAGGTCGTATCCGTCGCAATAAAGCAAATCAAAAACGAAATAGGTAGCGGGTACGCGCGACACGAGGGCTTCTGCTGGAGAGCGCACATGCATTCGTTCCTGCAAAAGACCGAAATCGCTGTGGCCTCGGGCATCCAGCGCGGCAATTTCTCCATCAATAATCGCTTGCCGCACGGCCAGAGTTTTCGGAAGAATGGCGAGTTCAGGATATCGCTGCGTAATGTCGGCGCCGCTGCGCGCACGCAACGTCAGAGAGCCACTCTCGATCCATGCAAGCGCACGCACGCCGTCCCATTTAATTTCGAATAGCCAGTTGGGATCGGAGAAAGCGCGATTACCAATTGTCGCGAGCATCGGGTCGAAACGAGCCGGCATCGCTGACAGGCGAGCCTCCTGCAAATCCTCCGGGCGAATTAGGCTGGGGCTTCGCCTGGGTGGTGTTTCCTGTTTGATTTCCTCAATGGACCTGCCTGTCAGAACAGACCCGTCATACTCGTCGATGTTCCATCCAGGGTCTTCGGCGGCGTCTTTGTGCTTGATCATCAACCATTCGTTGCCCTTTTCGCTTTTCTTCAGCTTCACAAGCACAAAACTTCCGCGCAGCTTCTCACCGTTTAAAGTGAATTTAATTTCCCCTTTTTCGAGTTGCTCGTCGGCAGTTAAATTTTTCCCCGGCAGGTTTTCGACGGCAAACGTTCCGCGGTCCCATACCATCACTGTTCCCGCGCCATAGTTTCCCGTGGGTATATTGCCCTCGAAGCCGCCGTACGCCAACGGATGGTCCTCTGTCCGCACTGCGAGTCGCTTGTCGGCGTGACTTTGTGAAGGCCCTTTGGGCACTGCCCAGGACACGAGCGCTCCGTGCATCGCCAGCCGAAAATCGTAGTGCAGCCGCGTGGCCCGGTGCTTCTGCACCACGAAAATGTCCCCGTGCTCCGCACGAACTTCTGGCAGCGCCAGCTTAGGGTTGGGCAGACGCTTGCGTTGTCCGCCAGCCATCGAGCCGCTCGCCCCATCTTCCGCGCGCGGTTCGGATTCCGGCGGCGACTCGGGTTCGCCGGAAGGCTCCGGCGTTCGGTCAAATCTGCGCTTCTTTTTATACTCGTCGAGCTTACCCATGCTCATTTAGCGGCCCAAGCCCGCAGACGCGATCGCCTTCACCCTTCGCGCGTAAGGCTTTTGCTTCCTCCGCAGTGCTGCCCGTGTCGATCGCACCTCGAAACGCACCCCTTCCGCTCGCTGCAAATACGCGACAATTTCAAAAAGATTGCTGGCCGTAGGATTCCCGCTCGGCCCGAACATCTGATGCAGCGTCTTCACGTGGAGCTTGGTCTGCTGGGCCAGTTTCGGGAACCCGACCGTGGCATTGATATAGTCCCGTAAAAGTTCTTTACCAAGAGCCACCTCGCCGGAAAGCAGACTTTCCAGCGCATCGCTTAGAAGCGCTCTCCGAAACGCAGGATCGCGCTTCGCGTCCGCTTGAATTGTTTCTCTAAAATCTCTAGTCAAAGCCATGCTCACTCCCCTTGTTTCTGGTTGGCCTTCCTCAGCTTGTAGTCCTGCCACCGTTCGGCGGCGAGATGAATGTCATTTTGATGGCGTAGCTTCGTTCCACCTCCGAGCAGGATGACAATCTCTTCGCCATCTTTTACGAAATAAACGCGGTACCCCGGGCCGAAATTGATTCTGCATTCAAATACACCTGCTCGAACATCCTTGACGTTTGAGAGATTCCCAAGGCCCACGCGATAGAGCGCTGTCGTCACCTTGCGCCGCGCCTCCGTGTTCAGCCTGCTGCGCCAATCACGAAAAGGGCTCTCTCCGCGGCGATCCAGGTATTCGCGGATCTCCATCATTTGCTCAATAGTAGTATATATTTTACCACGACATGTAAACAATGGTTGACACTGCCCGGCAGCTGAATTGCAATAATGAGCAAAATTCGCGAATTCATCTTGCATCGCGCGCTCGCAGGCGGCTAATCTTGTAGTCTCCTGGTCGATTTCGAGCTACGGCAGAAGGAGTTTTTATAATGGCCACGAATGTCTGGAAAGGCCACCTCACTTTCGGTTTGATTTCGATTCCCGTGCGGATGACGACCGCCGCACGCGGCGAACGAGTCAGTTTCAATCAGCTCCATAAAGTGTGCAATTCCCGGCTCAAGCAGCCGCTGTTTTGCCCCGTCTGCAATCGCAACGTGGAACGCTCAGAAATCGTGAAGGGCTACGAGTACGAAAAAGATCAATACGTCCTCTTCAACGAAGGAGAACTCGACAAGATCGAGCCACCTTCGGCGCACGTGATGGAGATTTTGGAATTTGTGAAGCTGGATGAGATGGATCCGCTGTACTTTGACGCGTCCTACTACCTCACGCCAGAAGACGCCGGCGTGAAAGCCTATAAACTCCTGATGAACGCCATGAAAGAGTCCGGCTATGGCGCCATCGCCAAGCTCACCATGCACCAGCGCGAACACATTGTCATCATCCGCCCCGGCAGCAAGGGCATGACGCTGCACACGATGTTCTATTCCAATGAAATTCGCGCCGCCGAAGCCGTTCCAACGGACAAAATCGAGCTGAAAGATCAGGAAAAGAAGCTTGCGCAACAGCTCATTGAGAGCCTCGCCGTTCCTTTCGAGCCGCAGAAATATCACGACGAATATTCGGATAACGTGCGGACCATGATCGCCGCCAAGCTGAAGGGCCAGGAAGTCACCGAAGTGGCCCAGCCGCGCATGGCTCCAGTAATCGATTTGATGGAAGCTCTCAAGAAGAGCCTCGCGGAAAAGCAGGCGCCCGCGCAAACACAAACTGCTGCGGCAAAAACTCCGGCCGCAGGTCCAGTGGCGATACCGGCCCCTGCCGGCAAGAAGCCACCAACTCGCGCCGTCGAGCCAGTTCCAGCCGCTCAGAAGAGGGAACGCAAAAAAGTTGCAGGTTAATCCGTAATGGGTGCAATGGACCGATTCAGCCCGGAAGACGTGCAGCGGATTGTGGGTCTGACCGGGAAGCAGTTGGATTATTGGGACCGCTTGCGCCTCGTCTCTCCCCAAAAAGATCTGGGAAAACGATACTACGATTTCCGCGACCTGATTGGCCTGCGCACCGTAAAGCAGTTGGTGGAAGAAGGAGTTCCCGCGGGCCGCTTGCGGCATGCCTTGGCCGCACTCCGCGAAAAGCTTTCTCACTTAGAGACCCCGTTAGCCGAACTCCGCATCCTCTCCGACGGAAAAGATATCCTCATCGAGCATGATGGAGCCCGCCTGGAACCGCTTTCTGGCCAGTTTGCCTTGAATTTTGAAACGAGCGAACTCCGCGAGCGTGTAAGCGTCATCGCCAAGCGTGGCCCGGATGCCGACGAATGGCTCGCCACCGCGCTCGAGTATGATGCCGGCGGCCAAACGCGCGCCGAAGCTATCGAAGCCTACGATCGCGCCCTCTTCATCGATCCGCAAAAACTCGACGCATTGCTCAATTGCGGAACGCTTTGCTACGAAGAAGGCAACCTGAAAAAAGCCGCCGAATACTTTGGACGTGCCCTGCGCGTGGATCCGGAAAACGCCCTGGCACATTTCAACCTGGGAAGTGTTCTGGAAGAAGTAGGAAGACTCGAAGCAGCGCGACTGCATTTGCGCAACGCCGTGCGCCTCGCTCCAGGCTATCCGGACGCCCATTACAACCTGGCTTTTGTTTGCGAAAAGCTGGCCGCCCACAACGAAGCGCGGCGGCACTGGGAAGCCTACATTAAGCTCGATCCCGCAAGCCCGTGGTGTGGCTACGCGCGCCAGCGTCTCGCTTCTTCCAAGATGGGCAAATCGGCGAGCACTTCGTAGAGACCTTCGTAGCGGAATAATCCCTGAAGAAACCTCTGAGGACACAATACATCGCACCCTCGATTCGTCAGGCTTGATCAATTCAATTACGTTAGGGCCGGTTACGTTTGGTTCAATTATGTTTGGTCAATCAGGCGGTGGTGGATGGCGTAGAGCGCCAGCTCAAGGCGGTCCGAGACGCCGAGCTTATCGAAAATGTTGTGAAGGTGATTTTTTACGGTCTGTTCACTGATAAAAAGCTTTTCCCCGATTTCCTTGTTGCGGAATCCCTGCGCCACGAGCTGCACAATTTCTTTTTCACGGTCGCTGAGCAGCGGCTTTTCCCGGCGTGGGCCCGATTCCGAAGACTTCGAGAACGCTTTCATCACTTCCGCGGTCATGCGGTTATCCAGCCAAATCTCGCCGGCATGAACGCGGTGAATGCTCTTCACCAAAAGATCCGTTGCGGATTGCTTCAACACAACGCCCCGCGCACCCAGCCGCATCGCCCGCACCACGTCGCGATCATCCTCAGCCGCCGTCAAAACAATCACGCGCGTCGGCAGGGTATCGAAATTCACTTCCTCGAGCACCGCCAGCCCATCCTTGTCGGGCATGCGCAGGTCGAGCAATAAAATTTCCGGCTTCAGCTTGGCGAGCAGCTTGATGCACTCCGCGCCATTCTGCGCCTCGCCGACAATTGTGATGTCCTCATCGGAATCGAGGAGTTTGCGGAGGCCATCGCGAAAGATCGCGTGGTCGTCCGCCAGGAGGACTCGTATTTGCTGTTTAGTTTTGGCCATGTCAACCGAGCGGGACTTCGATAGTTAGTCGCGCTCCATGGCCAGGGTTCGACTCAACGGTCAAAAATCCCCCCACAGTACGCGTTCGCTCCTTGATGGAAATCGGACCCAATCGCAGGCGGTCGAGCTCGTCCCCAGTGAACCTGCCGGCAAAACTAAAGCCCTCGCCGTTATCGTCAACCACGAGAACAATGCGACTGTCGTCCTGCGTCAGTTTTACCACGACATGGGAAGCCTTAGCATGCTTTTTTATGTTGTTGAGTGCTTCACGGTAAATCTGGAAAATCTCGCGGCAGACGCGGTCCGGAGCATGCAAATCGGCCGATTCGATGATGACATCCAGCGCGAGCGCCGATTCGTTGCGATAACGCTCCGCGAAACCATGCATTAAATCAACCAAATCCGCGCTCTGCACACGCAACGGACGCAGGTCCGTGACCAAACGCCGCAGCTCCGCGCCCTCGTTTTTTACCGTGGCTTGGAGGTTGCCGAGGCTGGCTTCGGCCTGCTCCGGATGAGACCCGACCTTGCGGCGAAGCACGTCGAGCTGGATTTCAATGCTAAGAAGTGATTGCAGAATGCCGTCGTGCAGGTCGCGTGAGATGCGGCTGCGCTCGCCTTCAATGGCCCGCGCACGTACGTGCCGCAGTAGAAAAACATTTTCGAGGGAAGGCCCGATGTGGCGGGCGATACGCTCGAGCCACGCCAGGTCCGGGCGCTCGAAAGGCTTTCTCCCGTTGAGGAGAAAGATGCGGCCCGCCGCCTGGCCGGACTGATCAAAGGCTACCGAAAGCATCGAGCGGAGATTTAGCTCGTTCTGCGTGGGTCCGGGCAGACGTGGCAGAGTTTTCAGCGCTCGGCCGTCCCGCCGGTCCCATCCAAAGCCATTTCCCGGGCCTTCGAGGCTCTTCCAGCAAATTGTTGCTTCCATATCATCCAGAAGGAAGCCGTCGGCCCGCGCCAGCGGATAGCTTTCCGGGATGAGCCGCTCGCTTTCACCTGCTTTGAGGCGCCAGATGAAGATGCGTTCCAGATCGCTGTCGCGGTAAGCCAGCAGGGCCACTTCCGCGTCGAACGCGCGAGCGAGTTCCTCGAGCATCAGGCGCAGCGACTCGGCCAGGCCCTGGTCCACCTGCAGTGTCGCGGTGATGTGAGAGAAAAAGTCGTTCTGCGAAGCAAAGTGGCGGCTGCGGTCGGCCAGGAAGGCCAGCGAAGCGCCTCCGCCAAATGTGCCGCCGAGAAGGCCCATCCACGCAACAACACGCATCCACCCAATTTCGCCTCTGACGGCGGTGAGCAGTACCAGGATAAGCGCCAAGGCCCCGGCAAGCGGTACAGCAGCGCGCAGCCCCCAGCGCATGCCTGCTACCCAGCAGACAAAGAGATAAGGAAACCACACCGGGACAGACAGCGGCGTAATGTACATGAATACGCCCAGCGCCAGCAGGTCGCAGGCGATCGGCAGATGCCAGGCACGCTTACGTAGGGAACGCTCCAGAGGAATGACCGCAAGCGCAAGCAGCAGATAAGCGACGAGGAACGAGATGGTCCGTTTGGCTTCCTCGGGATGCGGCTGCTGAAGCAGCGCAAGGATGGAAAGCAGAACGACGATCGGACGGGCAAACACGATTTGCCGCTCCAGATGGCGGCGATCCGTTTCATGGGGACTCATGCGCGGGGACGAAATTCCTCTCTAGCCAGTCTAGCAAGAGCAAATGAGCCGGGAACCTCGCGTATTGGACCCTGCCACGATTAAGGCAACGGCAGGTGGGACTAGAATTTTCCAGGCCAGCGGTTGCCCGCTGGCTATTTTCTTTTGCGATACATTTGGCGGTAAATATCAGTACTCTTGTTGAGCATTCTCGAAGGTGAGAAATGTACCGGCACAAAGCAGTGGCATGGTTCGAGAAGAGTTCCCCGGCAGCAGGCAAATCTTCGTGGCTGATGTCAATTGCCTTGGGCGCTCTGATTGCGGCGGCGGGCTGCACTCTAGTTTTTTCGGGCGCGGCTTGGTTCATGCCCAAGTTTTTACGCATTACTTGTTCTCGATGGCCGTTTTGGCTACCTACGGTTTCTATCTTTTTGATTCTCACCAGCAGGATGCTGCGCTATCTCCGCAAGCAACGAACGATCATCCGTAGCGCGAGATAAGAACGAGTGGAAACGGTTGAGTGCATCGATCGAGGGCAAGCAGCAGACTCCTATCTCTTTTAGAATCAACACTTACAGCACGCCCGCAAGTGTTGATTCTAAACCACTTAGAGGCCAGCTAACTAAGTCCTTTATCAGCAACACTTACAAAAATAAGGGGGAGGGGTGATTGGGAGGTGCACTCCTGTCACTCGCCACCAGCCCACTTGGCACTTCCTCTGTCGTATAATTCTTCCGGGCGCTCCATGCATCAAATACAGCGATGAAATTCACGAAGCCAGAACCAAATGCTTTTGTTTGTACGACCTCGGCGCAGCGCCCCTTCGGCTGTATGGAGCTCTGGGCTGGCAACGAGCGCGCCCACCGCTCCCTGGAGTTGGCCGGCCTGGAAGCGGACGTCATTTCTGTGCCTTCGGGAGCAGATCACGGGGGCGACCTTTCCGCTGTGTTTTCGTGCAGTGACAACATTGCTCGGGTGGTCCTGGCCGATTGCGTGGGGCACGGCTATGTGGCCAGCGGGGTCGCGCGCCACGTCCATCACGTCCTGCACAAGCATCAGGACGTGCGCGATACCGCGGGTCTGCTGGTGGCCCTGAACGATGAGTTCACTCTCAACACGGAACATTCCGACGGCCCGCTGCGATTGACAACCGTCGTGACTGGCACATTTGACGGCACAAACGGCGAGTTTAATTTCGCCTACGCCGCCCACCCGCGGATGCTTCTGTGGCGGTCAAGGGAAAACAGATTTATTGAGATTGGCGAAGGCATGGAGAATCTCCCGCTCGGTTTTGTAACCGGGGAGGCGTACAGCGAACAGAGCATCCGGCTCTTGCCAGGGGACATGATTCTGGCGTTTTCCGATGGTGCGACGGAGGTGCGGTCTCCAGGCGGCGATCAGCTTACGCCGCGGGGATTTTTGCGGCTGGCTGAGTCGACTCTGGAGAAGTTTCCAGGTTCCGTCCGTCTTCCGGATTTTTCAGCGGCACTGCTGGATGGTGTGCAGCGCCATAGCGGCCAGCCAGAACTCGACGACGACGTCACTCTTCTGACGCTGCGTCGCACAACGTAAGACAAAATTTTCGCGGAGATTTTCTCTCTCTTACAAGGCTATGGCTCGGTTTTCTCTGGCGTCGGCGGATGCTCCGCAAAATATTGATCCACGCCGGCGCTGAATTCCGCCACTCCCAACTGAACGCTTTTGTCCAGAGCTGCCACCACGCCTGCGGTACTCTTCTCGGTGGCCATTTCGTCGTGCGTAAAGAAGTGCGTCCACACCGTCGTGTTGGCCTTGATATTGCGCAGTTCTACTTCCATGGTGACGCGGCCAATGAGCGATCCGGCTTCGACTTCCTTGAAGTCATAGAGACGCCCGTGCAACAGATAATCTCCGCGAATATCACTGCGTAACGTATAGACGCCTTTGTAGCGGCCGGAGGCCCGGAACTGCCGCAGCATAATTTCACCAATCATCTCTGTGGGCGGCTCGGACCAGCGGTGATATTCGTAGATGCCCATGCTTTCCCCGCGCGTGCCGTAGACGATCTGGTCCTCGCGATAGAGCGCGGGAGCGGTCAATCGGCCAATGAGCAGCGTAATGGGAATGGGATTGGCGCTCGGCGCATTGGGCACTCTGTCGCCCGGAACCGTAAGCTGGTAATAGCTAATGGGGTGAGAGGCGCCGCATCCCGCCGAGAAACATACAGCCAGCAAGAGGACGCAGAAAGCTCTTTGCGGCGTCCGCGAAACACCCGGACGTTCGTGGCCGCGATGCAGTTCAGTTGGTCTAATCATGAGTTCGTGATTCTCCTGCTTCATTTGTTATTACCAGGAACGTGTTCCTTCGGATTGCTTGCGCGAATAAGCGTGTAAGGCCGCTTCTTGATGGTGTCCGTAAACTCTTTCAGGTTCTGCGACACGCGCCGGAAATTGTCCAGAAGCTCGTCGATGTTTTCCGTGTTTACGTCGAGCGTCTGGTCCACCTGGGTGGTGATGTCCGTCAACTTCGTCAGAGATTTGCGAAGCTCGGCCAGCGAGACTTTTATGTTGTCTTCGTTATCGTCCAACAAAGAGTCGATGTGATCCAGCGCTTTGTTGGCTTCCAGCGAAGTTTTGTGCAGGTCCTGAATAAGCGGCTCAATCTTCCCGCTCGCCGAGTTCAACTTGGCAACCGTGGATTTGATCTGCTCGCGGTTGTCATCCAGCAACCCGCGAGTCTGCTTGAGAGTGGCGGAAAGATTTTGCTCATTCTCCGGGCTCAGGAAGTTGTCGATGCGGTCCAGCGTCACCTTCAGCTCATCGACGCGGTCATTCAAGGACCCGACAAGCTTCTGTACCTTCGGCGAGAGCTCGTTGATCTGCGCTGTTAGCGCGTTGAAATCCACATAAGGATCCGATTGGAGCAGCGCGCCCGGCTGTGCCGGCCCCGTTTGGCCAGTGCCGGGGAGGACCTCGAGGTGATTATCTCCGAGAGGGCTCAAGCTCATGATTTTCACGTGACTGTCGGTCTTCACCGGCAGATCCGTTTGCACGCTAAAGACAATGTCAATGCGCCCTGGATTCTGCGGGTCGATCGACACCTTGTCCACGCGCCCCGCTTTCGGCCCTCCGGCGTAGCGGACGGTCGCCCCCGGCTCGATTCCGCCGGCAAACGGGAAATAGGCGTGGTATGTCTTGTCCGAGCGCCCGAAAGCCCCGGTGATGGCGAAGACCATAAAAATCAGGACCGCCGCGGCCAGGATCACAAACAGCCCTACGAAAACCGATTCGCGTTTCCCTGCCATTACGTCCTCTTTCCGCCGCCCGCGTTCATAGACGGCGCTCTTCCGTGAGCATCTGCAAATAATCGAGTTCGCGGGCCACCTCGGGCTCGGGCACGCGATCCAGGAACTGCCGCACACGCGGCTGCGTGCTGGCGCGCATCTCCGCGGTCGTGCCCAGCGCCACGACGTTCCCTTTGTCAATCAGGACCATGCGGTCGGCAATCAGGTAGGCGCTTGCAAGTTCGTGTGTGACCACGATGACCGTCATGCGAAACGCCTGCTTCAACTCCAGAATCAGCCGGTCGATGCCGGCCGCAATAATCGGATCGAGACCGGCGGAGGGCTCGTCGAAAAATAGAATATCCGGGTCCATCGCCAACGCACGCGCGACCGCTGCGCGCTTCTTCATGCCTCCGCTCAGCTGCGACGGCATGTAGTACTCGTATCCGGCAAGCCCAACCTGTTCGAGTTTGAGCCGCAGCATGATTTCGATGGTCGAATCTTCCAGCTTGGTGTGCTCGCGCAGCGGCAGGGCAACATTTTCGCCAACGGTCATCGAGCCAAAGAGCGCCGAGCCTTGAAACGACATGCCAATCTTTTTGCGAATCTCATCCATTTCCGCATCGGGGATCGCGGCAATGTTCTTACCTTTGATCCAGATTTCGCCCGAGCTCGCCTTTTCCAACCCAACGAGCGTGCGCAGCAGCGTACTCTTTCCGGAGCCCGAGCCGCCGAGAATCACCATCGTCTCGCCGCGCTTCACGTCAAACGTGACGCCGTGCAAAATTTCGCGATCGCCGTAACTCACGCGGACGTCGCGCAGCGAAATCATCGCCTCGGAATCGAGGGCATCAGGAGCTGCCGTATTTTGCGTTTCCATGGCCATCAAAAATGTCCCTGCATCCTACGACCCGCTTACGAAAAAGAACAGCGCCGTGAAAACAAGATCCACCAGCACGACAAGAAAGATCGACACGACGACCGCCCTGGTCGTGGAGCGGCCGACCTGCTCTGCGCCGGCTCCGGTCGCGAGCCCTTCCTGGCATCCAACCGCCGTGATGGTGATGCCAAACATCACGCTCTTGACCAACCCGGTCATGATGTCGCGGAGAAAGAGCGACTCGAGCGAGGCATTGATGTAACGATGGAAGGTGAACTCGCCTTGCGTGACGCCGAAAAGAGAGCCGCCCAAAATGCCCATGGCGTTGGCCCAGATCGTCAGGCACGGAAGCATCACAATCATGGCGAGAAATTTCGGCGTGACCAAAAAACGAATGGGGCTGATGGCCATCGTTTCCAGCGCATCTATCTCTTCGGTCACTTTCATGGTGCCGATTTCCGCGGCAAACGCCGAACCCGAGCGCCCGATCACCACGATGGCGGTGATAAGCGGGCCCAGTTCGCGCGACATGGAAACCGCCACCGCGGTGGCCACGTAGCTCATCGCGCCAAACCGCCGCAACTCATACGCGGCTTGCAGAGCGAGAATCAATCCAATGAAAAAAGTAATCAGCGAGAGAATCGGCAGCGCCCGCACGCCTACGTCCATGGCCTGCGAAATGGCGCGCTGCACGCGCAGCGGCTTGCCGCGGAACGGCCCGACAAACGTGTAATACGCGGCGCGCCCGCCGAGCGACGCCAGCGCCCCCACATACGCCAGGCTATTCGTGACGCTTCCGCCGATTTGTGACACAAATTCAAACATTAATTTCTGTAACCTGTCTTCCTGTAACTCAATTTTTGGTACTCAGGAAAAATCCGCCACCCTGAATTCGCCCGATCAAGCTGCCAGTGCCTGCTCTTCGTTGTCGTACACCTCGAAAATTTTCAACAGGCGCGACAGCTGAAGCACTTCGCGCGCCGAGGTGCTCAATCCAAAGAGGATAAAGCGCGAGCCAACGTCCCGCGAAGCCTTGAGCCCTTCGACGAGTGACGCCACGCCAGAGCTGTCTATGTAGCGCACTTTGCTCAAATTCATCACCACCCGCGGCGTGCGCTTCTCCCGCACTTCGCGCAAAAGCGCCTTTCGCACGGCCGGCGAATTCGCCAGGTCAATGTCTCCTGTTACGTCAAAGATTGTGGCTTTATCCATTTCCCGGCTCGAAATCTGCACTTGTTTTCTCCTTACAACGTATTACGAGTTCACTTCCTGCTTCGACGTGCTGACGTATTTGACCAAGCGGAGATGATTGATCTCATCGGCGCGTTTGTACTCAACAACGTCCATGCTTTCCTTAATAAAGTGCAGCCCGAGTCCCCCCGGCTTCACGTCGTCCAAAGCCCGACCGCAGAGCTTGCTCTCTTCGATAGCGGGTCCGCGGTCGCACAGGACGAATTCCAGTCCCTGTGCAGCCTTTTCGCCGGCCCCATTGGCGGCTCGCTTTAGCGAGTGGAAATACAACTCAATTGGCTGGTCCGGGCGGCCATGGTAGGCATGCCGAATGATATTGGTGAGCGCTTCATCCACGGCGAGGGTTATTGCTCTGCTTTCCTCAGGAGTGAATCCGAAGGATTCCGTTAGCCGCTCCACCGCGCCGCGAATCGCGCAGAGTATTGTCGGATCGCTTTGCATTTCCAGCCGCAACAGCAGCTTGCGGCTTACGTCGCCACTGCCATCTTTCGTCTCGGGAGACTGTGATGGTGGAGAGGTATTCATGCGTGCCTCTGGTTCGCGCTCGCAGCCGGTTCTGTCCAAACCTGGAAACCTCATCTACCAGACTCGTCTATCAAATTCACCCGGCATCTTGCAGAGCAAGAGGCATCGCGTCAAATACAAATACTCAGCGAAGGCCGCTCCCAGCAACCACGGAGAACTGAAGCTGAACAGGTGTTCTTCAGGCCTGGGGTGAATTTGTATAGCGTACTGTAAGCGTTTCGACCCGTTTCTGGCAATCCCCGCGAGCCATTTCGGCGGCTTACGGAGAGAGCCAAGATTTCGATGCCTGGAAGGGAGGCTGGGCTACGGTTTTTCTGGCATTAAGTCAGATTGTCAGGGGTGGGTCACTTGTAGAATGGGCGGATTGGAGCTTTTCAAGCGCCGGACGATCCACTGGCACGGTGGGGGCCAATCTTGGCCAATCTTGCTGCCACTTTTCCGGGCGAAAGAACTAGCGTAAACTGTCAGCGTGCGGTGGGAGTAGCTCAGCTGGTAGAGCGTCGGTCTGTGGCACCGAATGTCGCGGGTTCAATCCCCGTCTCCCACCCCAACTTCTCCAACGCTTATCTGGTGATTTAAGACATCGGCGCCCGAAGTGTGCTTCCTCAAGCCCTGCTCTCTTATTGACGGCGCCGTTTAGGAAGGCCGGCCCATTCAACGATGAACTTGCTTTCCACTGTTCGTATCATTCGGGCGTCCTATTCCCCGGCTCCGTACGTACCAAAGCGATCAAACTGGCAAAGATGACAAAATGATGCGGACACCTCCGAGTCGCTCAGCTGTAGCGCAAGCCATGATTCACTTGCCGGCGAGCTCGGATTTAAAATGCTGCGCTCTGCTCAATCGCCCTCAGAATCCGACAACTGGACTGCTTTTCGAGAACTGTACAGGGCCGAGCAACGTCAGACGTTACTCGACATCGCACAATGGTTTGAAAATAAGAGTCTTAACATCGGTTCAACTGTTTGGCATTTTGCGTGCTGCATCTAGATTCGAAGCGGGGTCAGCGATGCGATTGGGTTCAATCCTGGGCAGGGTCACTCGAAGGCTGAAGCTTATGTCCATCCCCTATCGCACCATCCCGCAACGTGCAAAGCTGTGGCCCGCAGCACCGCCACTCGAAGGCAAACACGTTCGTTCCTGCAAGCTGTTTGAGAATCGGGACGTCATGCTAGAGCACTTACCGTCACAATCCGTTTGCGCCGAGATTGGTATCGATAAATCGCTGTTCTCGGAAAAGATCCTGTCAAGCACATCTCCCGCAAAACTTCATCTCATCGATATTTGTCCCGCGGCCGTTGAAAATGCCAGGATGAAATTTGCGCCGCAAATGGCTCAGGGAATAGTAGAAACGCATCTGGGCGATTCCGTCTCGATGTTAAGCGCATTACCGGACGAATATCTCGATTGGGTCTATGTCGACGGGAACCACTCGTATGAGGGCGTGAAGCGCGACCTCGAAGCGGTCCTTCCAAAGCTGAAGCCAAAGGGACTGTTGGCTCTCAACGACTATATCTTTTTTGCCGCATCAGAATTTGTAAAATACGGCGTAGTCGAGGCGGTGAATGAGTTCTGCGTATCACACAATTTCGAGTTCGTATATTTTGCTTTGCAAGGAAAGATGCACAACGACGTTGTGCTCGCACGAATTGGCGGCTCGGCGGCCTGAAGGACCTGTGGCAACCGATGTTGCAGGTTCAAACCTGTCTCCCACACCAACCTGATTGAGTACATTTGCGGGTGGTCTGTGGCACCGAATGTCGCGGGTTCAAGCCCCGTCTCCCACCCCCATTTCAGCGATTTCACATCTCAGGACCAAGAACTGAGCGCTAACTGTACGCAAAATCGTTTGCAGGCTGCGCGAGTCATGCTTCCACGCGACCTGCGTACGCGAAAGTAGATTCACTCCCCATAGTTCCGCATCTGCCGCAAGCTGCAGCGCCTTCCTCCTTGCCTCCTTATCGAAAATGGCTCGGCTGGTCGCCAGATTAACGGAAGCTTTTCTGCCCCGAGCCATTCCCGATGAAAGCTGGCGAGGAATCGAGCCCAACTGGAAACATTTTAAAATAATGACATCAACCACCCTACTCAGTTCATCCAAGCCTTTGCGGATAGGAACGGTTGGCCCGACATCGAAAGAGATCGCGTAGCGATGTAGTCGCCGCAAAGCGCGACAGTGGCTAAGTCGTGGGCAAACAAGAGAGGAAGAATACATGAGCTCAATCACGGTAAAAGACGGCACGGAGATTTATTACAAGGACTGGGGATCAGGCCAGCCCATTGTTTTCTCGCACGGCTGGCCTCTATCGGCCGACGACTGGGACGCCCAAATGATGTTTTTCTTAAAGCGCGGCTATCGGGTCATTGCCCATGACCGGAGAGGCCACGGGCGATCGAGCCAAACCGCGGACGGACACGATATGGATCACTACGCCGATGACCTCGCAGCACTCACGGCGCATCTCGATTTGAAGAGTGCCATCCACGTTGGCCACTCCACCGGGGGCGGTGAGGTTACACGGTACATCGCGCGCCACGGTGAAAGTCGCGTCGCGAAGGCCGTGCTGATCAGCTCCGTGCCACCCTTGATGGTAAAAACACCGGCGAATCCCGGCGGTTTACCTAAAGAAGTATTCGACGGCTTTCAGGCACAAGTTGCCTCCAACCGGGCACAATTTTATCTCGATCTTGCGAGCGGACCTTTCTACGGTTACAACCGCCCAGGCGCCAAGGCATCCCAGGGTGTTATTGAAAATTGGTGGCGGCAGGGCATGATGGGAGGAATTAAGGCCCATTATGACGGTATTGTGGCTTTCTCTCAGACTGACTTTACCGAGGATCTTAAGAAGTTTTCGGTGCCAACACTGGTAATGCATGGCGACGATGACCAGATCGTGCCCTATGCCGACTCCGGCCCGCTGTCCGCCAAGTTAGTGAAGGGCGCGGTCTTGAAAACTTACAAGGGTTTCCCGCATGGCATGCCGACCACAAACGCGGATCAGATCAACTCTGATCTGCTGGCGTTCTTCAAGGGTGCTGCGACGGCAGCGTCGTCTTAATCGCACGGAAGTCAGAGAGCATTGCGGGCCACTGCGGTAGGAATTTTGTGACAGCTTTCCTCAAGAACGTTGTGCTTGTTCACGGGGCTTTCGCGGGCGACTCAAGTTGGTCAAAAGCAATTCCGTTGTTGCAAGACGTGGGCTACCGCTGAGTGGTAGCCCATGTCTTCACTCGCTGACGATCTTTACTTCCCGCAAAAAATCTGGTCCACGTCATATTTTCGGAAAATGCGATCCGCGGTGAGCAAAACCATGTCCTCGGAGCGCGCTTGCGCGATCAACATGCGATCGAACGGGTCGCCGTGGTGATAAGGCAATTCTTCTATCGCAAGCGCGTGAACATAAGTAATGTCCAGCGAACGGAGAGAGAGTTCTGTCATCGCTCGGGTCAGAATTTGAGCAGGCCTACCAGGAAGGACCAGCCTTCCAAGGCCAGTCTTGATGGTAATTTCCCAAGGACTTACCGCGGACAGATAGAGGTCCGACGACTGGTCCGCAAGCACACCGAGAGCCTGGTCGTTGAGATTGGGACGAGAAATGAGACTGTGGATCAATACGCTGGTATCCAGAAGATATTTCTTCATGATTTCTTTTTTGCGCGATGTGGACGTCCCTCAAATGCGGCCAAAATCTCGGCCGGCAGGGGAGCGTCAAAATCGTCAGAAATCTTGATCTGATCGCCGAAGATTCCGAGTTTTCTCCTTGGCTTCTTCGCCTCTACCGGGACCAGGCGAGCGACCGGGACGCCGCGATTGGCGATGGTGATTTCTTCTCCGGAGGCGACGCGGCGAAGAAGGCGTGAGAACTGCGTTTTGGCTTCGTGGGTGTTCACCGATTTCATGGTTTAAGAGTAGACTAAGTTAGTGGACTAAGTCAAGTTAGTCCAATGAGGCGGAGGCTTACGTTCACGCGCACGGCAATGATTCCGTTGACCGTTGGCCGTCGCGAGCCTTCCCTCTTCTTCGGGAGTTCAGTAGTCTAGATGTCCTTTGTGATGACGTATTTCATGCGAGGCGATTCCTTTTTGTTATGACCATGCTTCAATGCAGTGCGATGCTGTTCGATATGGATGGCGTGCTTGTCGATTCGACGCCTGCTGTGGCGCGGGTGTGGACCTGGTGGGCGATGGAGCACGGGCTGGTTCCTGAAGAAGTGGTGCGCCGGGCGCATGGGCGTCCGAGCCTGGCCACGATTCAGGAATTGCTTCCGCGTGGCAATCATGATGCCGAGAACCGCGAGGTCGAGCGGCGCGAGATTGAAGACATCGCGGATGTTGTGGCACTGCCGGGAGCATTGGCACTGTTGCAGGCAATTCCGGAGACGCGCTGGACGGTGGTAACGTCGGCGACACGGGCGCTTGCTGTGGTGCGTTTGCGCGCGTCTGGATTGCCGGTACCGAAACATCTTGTTACCGCAACCGATCTGCCGCGCGGCAAGCCGTTTCCGGATCCTTATCTGAAAGGCGCGGAAGTCCTGCACATTCCAGCAGCGGAATGCATCGTGGCGGAAGACGCAGCTTCCGGAGTGCGATCGGGCAAAGCGGCTGGCGCGCGCGTGCTCGGCTTGCGCACAACGTCTACGGATGCGGAGCTTTTAAGCGCAGGGGCGAATTGGGTTGCGGACGATTTGAGCGCTGTGTCACTCGAATCCGCAAAAGCAGATGAAACATTTGCGCTTCAACTTCGTCTTACTCACAAGGGATAACTCGCGCTGAGAGCGCGCCTGCAACAGAAGCTGTACAATTCCACGTTCTAGAGAGGTCCATGTTTTCGAGAAGCTTAACAATTCCAGCCTGCAGAGGGAGAGTCACGATGACGAGTGCGAAGTGGATCAAAGTGGGCCTGACTTTGGCGATGTCCGCCGCTGCATTGCCGTTTTGCGCGCAAGCGCAGGATAAACCTGCCGACAAACCCGCAGACAAGCCGGCAGATGCCGCGACTCCGCCCGCGCCCAAAGAAGAATCTTCGGTAACCGATCACTCCATCAAAATCGGTTCGCAAACGATTCCGTACAAGGCCACCGCCGGCACGATTCTCATCAAAAACGAAAAAGACGAGCCCACCGCGCTCATCTACTCGACAGCCTACACGCGCAGCGACGTGAAGGATACGAGCGCGCGCCCCATTGCTTTCGTTTACAACGGCGGCCCCGGCTCCTCGTCCGTGTGGCTGCACATGGGCTCGTTCTCGCCGAAGCGCGTTGCCACCGTGAACGCCGAAGCAACTCCTCCCGCGCCTTACAAGTTGGCCGACAACGCGAATTGCCTTCTGGACAAAACGGACCTGGTTTTCGTTGACCCCGTGGGTACGGGCTTCAGCCACGCCGTGGGCAAAGCCGCCGACAAGGATTTCTGGGGCGTGGACCAGGACGTGAAGTCGCTGGCGCAGTTCGTCAATACCTACATCAGCCGCAACAACCGATGGAATTCGCCGAAATTTTTGATTGGCGAAAGTTACGGGACGTTCCGCTCGGCCGCTCTTTCCAACTATTTGCAATCGCACGATGGCATGTATTTCAACGGAATTGTGCTCATTTCTTCCGTGCTCGATCTCGGCACCATATCGTTTAATGCCGGTGACGACATGCCATACGTTTTCTACCTTCCGAGCTATGCGGCCACAGCTTGGTACCACAGGGTGCTGGCAAACCGCCCCGATAATCTGCCCGCGTTCCTTGAGGAAGCGCGTCATTTTGCACAGACGCAATATCTCGATGCGCTGATGAAGGGTTCCAGGCTAGGCGCATCCGAAAAGGCGGAAATCGCCAAAATGTTAGCGCGCTACACCGGCTTGAGCGAAGACTATCTCAGCAAAGCGGATCTGCGCGTCAATCTTCCGCAATTCATGAAAGAGCTGCAGCGCAGCCGTGGGCTGACTACCGGACGCCTTGACGCGCGCTTCTCTGGCGCCAGCTACGATTTGCTTGGGGAATTCGCGGAATACGATCCGCAGGATACTTCCATCACCGGACCGTTTACGGCCGCATTCAATACCTATGTGCGCGAAGATCTGAAATTCGGACAGGACAAGGTCTACCACACCGCCTCCGACGATGCCAACGGCAACTGGGATTGGAAGCACCGCAGCGGAGAGAATTTCGGCTTTCCCGGTTCACCAAATGTGGAAGGTGATCTGGTCCAGGCCATGCTGACAAATCCGCATCTGCAAATCGAAGTGGAAAATGGCTATTACGACCTGGCGACACCTTTTTACGCCACGGAGTTCACCATGGAGCATCTCGGCTTGCCGGAGAAGCTGCAGAAAAATATTCACCTGCAATACTACGACGCGGGCCACATGATGTACCTGCACGACGAAGATCTCGCCAAACTCAAGACCAACATCGCCAACTTCATTGACGGGGCGGCGAAGCAGTAGGCCTAAGTTGGCTACACTTCGGGTGAGCTTCACGATACGGCAGCCGGCGAACGGTCTTTGGATGGGGGAGCGCTGGCTGCGGCACAATTTCCGGGTACCCGGCTATTCCAAACCTTAACTGTCCAGTTAACTCATCATCACGTTTGAGTTGTTGATCCTGTACGAACAGACAGTTGTGTTCACGCAATCGCCGGTACGCCAGTTCTATCCCGAATTCTCTTCCCTTGCCTACAATGGCATTGCCACAGCGGACCAACCCCGGGCCACACAAGGATGATACTCACTCATGGGAACTCTAATACAAGCACCACCCACGCAAGCGCAAGCTCCGTCTCAAGCTCAGGGCTCAGTGCCCGCGGGGGTCGTGCAGCGCACCATTCAAACGGCACCGCTGGTCACCGCCATGCTGAAAGCCAGCGCTCATGTGAGCGATTTGATTTTTTCTCCGGGACGCGCACCACAAGTCGAAGTCAGCGGCCACCTTGTGGAATTGAAATACAAAGGCCTCGAATCCCTGACACACCACGACACAGCTTTTCTTGCCAATGACATCATCGGCAAAAACGAATCGGCGGCTTATAAACTGGAAAAAGACGGCTCGACCGATCTTTCCTATAGCGTTTCGGGCGTCGCGCGATTCCGCGTGAATATTTTTAAACAGCGCGGAACCTGCGCCATCGTGATGCGCGTGATCCCCAATGCGATTCCCGGCTTTAAAGAGCTGAATCTGCCGGCAGCCCTGCAGGAAATCGTGGAGTTGCGCAACGGCGTTGTACTCGTCACTGGACCCACCGGCTCAGGCAAGTCCTCGACGCTCGCGGCCATCCTCGACAAAATGAATGAGGAAAAGGCGTATCACATTCTGACGATCGAGGACCCCATCGAGTTCCTTCACCGGCACAAAAAATCCACGATCCACCAGCGTGAACTGCATACGGACACGCCAAACTTTGCGCTCGCACTGCGCGCAGCGCTGCGGCAGGCACCGAAGGTGATTCTGGTCGGGGAAATGCGGGACCGCGAAACGATTGAAACGGCGCTTGAAGCATCCGAGACCGGCCACCTGGTCATGTCCACGCTTCACACGATCGACGCTTCGAAAACCGTCGAGCGCATCATCGGCGTATTCCCGCTTGCGGAGCAGCAAACCATTCGCGCGCGGCTCTCGAAAGCGTTCCGGTACATTGTTTCGCAGCGGCTCCTGCCCAAAAAAGAGGGGAAAGGACGCGTGGCTGCCGTGGAAATATTGAAGTCCACTATGCGCACGCGCGAGTACGTGGAAAAGGGAGAGAGCGAAGGCAAGTCTTTGCTGGATGCCATGCGCGATGGCGCCCAGGACGGTATGCAGTACTTCGACGGCGAGATCGAAAAGTTCATCCGCAGCGGTGTTGTGGATTTTGAAACGGGCCTCAGCTATTCCACTAATTCCGGCAATTTGCGGCTTGAGCTGACGGATTTTCTGGAAGGCGGCGGCAAAACTTCGGCCGCAAAAAAGCCTGCCGAGCATGAAACGATCGAAATCGAGCGCTGATTTCTTAAGACAGAAACTTCTTCCAAGCTGAACTTCCGCTAATACGCTAAAATTCTTGCACGTCGAATGCGTTTCGTTTGCGTGTTTTTTCCCGCGCGTGCGATGCGCCGCCGAAACTCTATTTGCTTAAAATGAACCCACTCGGGAGCCAATCGGACACACACTTCTGGCCAGCGGCTGAAGTTATGCTGGCGCTCACGATCGTGCTTGCGTTGTTGGCATTGTGGAAGCCTGCCGCGGGCGCGGATGCGTTTCGCAAGATAGAGCGATCACTCTCGCGTTTCGCGGAGCGCAAAATGCTTGTCGTCGGGCTGATGTTCCTCAGTGTGATCGCGATCCGGTTGGCCGTGCTGCCGCTCTTGCCTGTGCCCATTCCCGGGATTCATGACGAGTTTAGCTATTTGTTGATGGCTGACACCTTCGCGCACGGCAGGCTTGCCAATCCAACGCATCCGATGTGGATGAGCTTCGAGACGTTCCACGTGAATTGGTTTCCGACGTATTCCTCCATGTATCCACCGGCGCAGGGATTTTTTATGGCTATAGGCCAGTTGATTTGGAATCCCTGGTTCGGCGTGGTTCTGGGCGACGCCGCGATGTGCGCCGCGATTCTGTGGATGCTGCAGGCGTGGATGCCAGCTCGCTGGGCCCTGTTAGGCGGCGTTTTCGCGGCGCTGAATCTGGGAATCGCAAGCTACTGGATGAACAGCTATTGGGGCGGAGCCGCAGCGGGGATTGGTGGAGCGCTGGTGCTTGGCGCGCTTGCGCGCATCAAGCGACACCCGAGCGTGAGCAGCGCGCTGCTGCTGGGCCTGGGCGTCGCCATTCTCGCGAACAGCCGGCCTTATGAAGGACTCTTGTTTTGCGTTCCCCCGGGATTGTGGTTGCTCGCATGGCTTGGCGGACAAATCAAATCGCGGGCCGCAGCTGCCGTGCGCATTCGACTCGTTCTCTTGCCTCTCTCCGCCGTGCTGATTTTGACGCTGGCGTTCATCGGCTACTATAACTGGCGGCTCACCGGAAATGCGCTTCTCTTCCCGCATACTTTGAATACCCGCACGTATCATTCGACGCCATTGTTCCTGTGGGGGCACCTCAAGCCCGAACTGGCCTACCACAACCAGCAATTCGAGGATTTTTATAACGGATGGGAGCGCGAAGACTATCGAACCACCTGGAATGATGCGTTCGATGTTACATCAGAAAAAATAGCGCGAATGGGAGTCGTCTTTTTCTGGCCTGGCACTCTGTTTCTGCTGCCGGCGTTGCCCTTCGCGTTTCGCGATCGCCGCATGCGGTTGCTGGGCGTTACTTTTTTCGTGTGCATTGCAGGAGTGTTCGCGGTGATCTGGTCGGCGCCGCACTATGCGGCCCCGCTGACATGCGTGATTTATGCCCTGCTGGCGCAAGCAGTGCGCCATTTGCGCGCGAGGAAATGGAACGTTCGGCCATTTGGCTCGGCGCTGTCGCGCGCCCTCATGGTGCTGTTACTGGTCAGCACCAGCGTGAACGTGGCGCGCCGTTCCTGCGACCCGATGTGGTGGACGTGTACGGGAGACTCGAGCCGCGTGGCCGTGATGGAAAAACTGCTGCATACACCCGGAAAACATCTGATCATGGTGCGCTACTCTGACGACCACAATATTCACGACGAGTGGGTCTTCAACGGTGCGGACATTGATGGCGCAAAAGTTTTGTGGGCGCGCGAACTCGACGAGGAGCAAAACGCAAAGCTCTTTAACTATTTCAAGGATCGCCACATCTGGCTCGTCGAACCGGACGTGGATAACACCGAGGTCAAACCATACACCCCTCCGCCGGACCAATGATTCATCCGCAGACTTCCGGCTTGCATTTTGCACAGCCGCCATTATGATGGCGGAGTTTCGTGGTCTCACCTGAGACTCTACATTGCCAAATTCATCGGACGGGTCTTCCTCCAACATCGCGACGCCGGCAGCGCAGATTGGTCGTGGCCGGTTGCTTCAAATTCTGGGCGTTTGGTTCGGAGTTTCGGCAGCCATTGGCAACGCCATTGCGGCCGGAATCGTGCGCACTCCGGGCGACATTGCCCAGGTTTTGCCGAATGCGTGGTTGTTCATGGGAGTTTGGGTTGTGGGGGGACTGTACGCTTTGTTCGGGGCATCTTCGCTGGCTGAGTTGGGCGCGGCCATTCCGCGCAGCGGCGGACAATACAACTTTTCGCGTCGCGCCATCGGAGAATATGCGGGCTTCATCGTGGGATGGAGCGACTGGCTCTCGACGTGCGGCACGGCCGCAGCAGTCGGGATTGTGATTGCCGAATACAGTGGAGACCTTTTTCCGGTTTTCGCAGGGCACGTAAAACTCATCGCGGTTTCCATCATCGTGGGAATCGGAATTTTGCAATGGCGCGGAATCCGCTGGGGCAGCGGCGCGCAAATCCTGACGGCGGTGATCAAGACCGTGGCGTTTGTGATTTTGCTCATCGCGTGCTTCGCGCTTGGCGGCCACGCGCGAGCCGCCGCCGCTGTCGCTACTGCCCCTTTGCCCGCAGTCCCCGCTGGTTGGGGGCTGGTCGTGGCCGTCATTCTTGGATTGCAGTCCGTGGTGTTCACGATTGATGGCTGGGATGGCGTCATCTATTTCGGTGGAGAGGTGCGCAACCCCGGCCGCGACGTACCGCGTGCGATTTTCGGAAGCGTCTTCACCATCATGGGGATTTATCTCCTCTTGAATGCCGCCGTCGTGTACGTCCTGCCGATGAACGAAATTGCAGGCAACAACTTCGCGCTTGGCACGGTGGCGACGCGTATTTTTGGAACTTATGGCGATTTCATTATTCGGTCGATCATGGTCGTCTCGATGCTGAGCTGCCTCAACGCCAACCAGCTTTTCTGCACGCGGACTCTTTATGCGATGAGCTGCGACCGGTTGTTTTTCCAGCGGGCCGCGAGAGTGAATGCGGGCGGAACTCCGGCCCTGGCGCTCCTGTTGAGCACCATCGTGGGGGTGTTTTTTGTGCTGGGTTCGTTCGAGCGAGTGATCGCCATGCTGTCGTTTTTCTTTGTGGCAAACTACACGCTTTCATACGCGTCCTTATTTGTGTTACGCGCGAAAGAGCCGCGAATGGAACGGCCGTACCGAGCGTGGGGCTATCCGTGGACGACGGGAATTGCGTTGTTGCTATCTGTGATTTTCCTGACCGGGTCGATCGTTACGGACCAAAAAAACGCGCCATGGGCGCTCGCGATGCTGGTGCTGAGTTATCCCGTGTTTTTGGTGATGAAACGGATGACCCCGCCGCTGCAGCGCAGTGATAGCCCGCGCGCATCGGAAAGCTAGGAAGGCTGTTCACACGTGCCGTCATGCGCGCAAATCACCTAGCTCGCTATTTTTTCGGCGACCGTTTTGCCTTGAAGGAAAAGCAACAAATAATCTTTGCCGCCGGTTTTGGAATCGGTGCCGGACATGTTGAATCCGCCAAAGGGATGCGCACCAACCATCGCGCCGGTGCATTTACGATTCAAATAGAGATTGCCCACATGAAAGGATTCGCGCGCCTTCTCCAGCTTGGCGGGATTCCTAGAGTAAACCGCGCCGGTGAGGCCGAACTCGGTGCCATTGGCAATTTCCAGCGCGTTGTCGAAGTCCTTCGCTTTGATCACGGCGAGGAAAGGACCGAACACTTCTTCTTGAGCGATGCGGGCCTTGGGACTCACGTCGGCGATGATGGTTGGCTGAACGAAATATCCGTCGCCGGGAGCGCGCTCGCCGCCAAGGAGCAATTTGCCTTCCCGCTTGCCAACATCAATGTAGCCGAAAATCGTTTTCATGGCCGTGTCGCTTACAACCGGCCCCATATAGTTGGCAGGATCTTCACTGGGGCCGACGGCGATTTTTTTGGTGCGCTGTACAAGCTTCTCAACGAATGTGTCGTAGATTTTTTCGGAAACGATGGCGCGCGAACAAGCGGAACACTTCTGACCCTGATATCCGAAGGCCGACAACACCACGCCTTCGACGGCCGAATCCAGATCGCCCTCATCGTCCACGATAATCGAATCCTTGCCGCCCATTTCGAGGACGGTGCGCTTGATCCAGATTTGGCCGGGGACTTTCTTGCTGGCGTTTTCGCTGATGAGGAGGCCCACTTCTTTCGACCCCGTGAAAGCGATGAACCGGGTTTTCGGGTGTTTTACGAGAGCGTCACCAGCGGTCTCGCCAGGACCTGTGAGAAAGTTCAGCGACTCTTTGGGAACGCCCGCTTCGTAAAAAATCTCGACGACTTTGGAAGCAACCAGCGGAGATTCCTCCGACGGCTTGAGAACGACCGTATTGCCCGTAACTAAAGCCGCCGCGGTCATTCCAGCGGCGATGGCGGCGGGAAAGTTCCACGGCGGAATCACGGCGCCGACCCCGAGCGGAATGTACGTCAAATAATTTTTCTCGCCCTTCATCGGCGTGACAGGCTGCGGGCCGGCGAGGCGGAGCATTTCGCGACAATAGAACTCGAGGAAGTCGATCGTCTCTGCCGTGTCCGCGTCGGCCTCTGCCCAGGACTTGCCGACCTCGTAGCAAAGCCAGGCGGAGATTTCAAATTTGCGCTTGCGAATGATGTCCGAAGCGCGAAGTAGAATCTCCACGCGAGTTTCTGGCGGAACTTGTTTCCAGGTGTCGAACGCCTTGTAGGCGGCTTCCACGGCTTGATTGGCGTGGTCCGCGGTAGCTTCCTGAAAAATCCCGAGCACCTGCGACGGGTGCGAAGGATTCGTCGATGGACGTTTTTGCATGGTGATGACTTTTTGCCCCGCGATGTACATGGGGTATTCTCGGCCAAACTCGGACGCGACCTTTTTCAGCGCATCTTCCATGGCTTTGCGGTTCTCGGGCTTCGAAAAGTCAACGAACGGCTCGTTGGTAAACTCGGAAAGGTGGATTTTGGCTTCAGCGGTAGCCATGGCGGCTTCTCTCCTCTAAGCGTGAACAATAAATTGTACTGCGAGCGTTGTTTTGGCGACAAGCTAGGTGCCACTGGACGGCCCAAAAAGATCTTCAGCGTTCTACTCTTTTTATTCGCAAGGCGATTCCATTCTGAAAATCTGGCGAATTGAGGATTTTTTCTCCTCCGCTGGTCTGAAACATTTCGTGGACTTCCATTTTTCCCGTGCTCACGTTCATCCATCCAGCGAAGTATTGGCCTGGCGGCAGACTGAGCGTGACTTCCGTGGGCCCGCTGCCGTCGAAATATATCGCGTACTCGTGAGCCGGAGTTGAGAGAGCGCGCGCAATCACTCCGGTGGCTCGCTTGACGGTCTTCGCGTCTGGGCGCAGATCCGCGAGCGAAAAAGACTGCAGGAATTCGCTCAGGATATGCAGTTGATGCCGCAGTGCTGGGCTGCCACCTCCCGGACCGTTGGGTTCGGTGTCGGAACCGTCTTCGTGGCCGGGTGAAAACGAATAATCCAGCGCGTCGAAGACGCTTCCGCCGGACATCATGAAATTCCAGGCCTGTCTGCGATAGGAATCGTCGTCGCGTCCCATGAAACCCGTTTCGTCGTAAGCGATGGCTTTGTCGAGGCCATAGTTCCACACCGCAGCCTCAGGGTACGCGTAGTGAAAATTCACGATGCGGACGCCGTGAAGCAACTTTCGGAGCGGCTGCCGGAAATTCGTGTAGTTCTGCGCGATCAAATGTTTGTTTGGAAGCGCGGCTTCTTCGTCCGTGATCCATTCCACGACCTTCTTCTGCCACGCCAGAGAAAGTTCATCAGCCAATTCGGAGGCATTGGGAAAATTGTCTCGCGCTGGCGGCTGCAAGAAGGGATTGACCGCAGCGATTACAGGGATGGGAACAGGCCGATCCGACCACGGCTCATTCTGAATTTCAAAAACCACATTGTCGAAAGCGTTTGCTTCGTGAACCAACCTGCGGACGTAACGCTCCTGGTAGGCCAACACGTCTCCATTTTCGAGCGTGTGGAGTTTCTTGCGATCAGAAATGGCAGCGTGGTTCATATTGTTAGCGGGGTTAAAAACGTTCAGGTCCCATTGTGCGTCGCCGTAAAGTGAAGAGAAAAACGAAATCTCCACGACGATTCCGCGCTCGGAAGCAGCGGACAGGAAATCGCGGAGGCGCTGGAAATATGCGGGATCCCAGCTATCGAGATCAAACTTATTTCCGCCGCCGGCATAGCCAGCAGTTTCACTGCGAGCCCACGGCGCGATATAGCGTCCGGTTGCCGGAGCCAAATCATTGCGCAAAATGCCAAACGATTTGCCGGGCGCTTCGACATAGCTGCCGCCAAAGATGCGCGTGTAGTTGAGGCCATCGCTCTGGAGCGTATTCAAGTAGCGGTGAAAATCGATGTCCGCGTTCAGCACTGCACCGTAATGTTCGCCGCTCGTGATGAGCGCGACAGTCCTTCCACGAAACAAAAAGTAATGCGGATTTTTGGGGTGAAGACGGATGGGCTGGGCCCACTTCGTGTTGCTTTGGCCGCCATACGCTGGCGCGAGAAGAAGCATCAGAAGCACTGCGGTGCTCGACGCTCTGTTCATTGGCTGATGCTCCTCACAGAACCCCCAGAGGTTTTGCTAGCGGAGGTCGCGGATGATTTCGCGAGCCGCATTGGCCCCGCTCAAACCGGTCAGCCCGTTGCCGGGATGTGTGCCGGAACCACACAAATAGAGGCCGCGAATGGGCGTCTTGTAGCGCGCCCAATCGAGGACGGGACGCATGGTGAAGAGTTGGTCGAGAGCGAGCTCTCCGTGAAAGATATGGCCGCCGGTGAAGCCGTAGCTGGTTTCGAGGTCGTGCGGCGTGATGACCTGCATGTGTTCGATGAGATCAGGAAGGTTGGGCGCGTAGGCGGCAAGGGTTTTGACGACTACGTCGCCGAGGTCTTTGCGGCGGGCGCTCCAGTTGCTTTCGGATTTCTCGATGGGCGCGTGGAGATTGCTCTTTTCGGCCGCGCCAGAACGCGCAGGCTTTTCCGAAGCCGCAGCCGGAGGTGCGGGCGCAGCGGCGACTTTAAAAGGAGCAAATTGGACGTAGGCAGAGAGTACGTGTTTGCCGTCGGGAGCCATCGGGGCATCCAAAATGGTTGGAATCGTGACGTCAAGATAGGGTGCGGTGGAAAATTCGCCGTACTTCGAAGCGTCAAACGCTCGTTCCAGGTAATCGATTTCGGGTCCGATGTGAATGCGCCCTGACAGCGTGTTGAGAGAACCTTCCGCGGAATCAAGCGCTGAGAAAACAGGAAGTCCGTTGAGGGCAAGGTTAACCTTGGCGACTGTGCCCGCGGCGCGGAAATTGCGAACGCGCAAAGCGAACGTCGGATCGAGTTGAGTGGGATCAAGCAGCTTGAAAAACGTCCGCTTGGGATCGGCGCCGGAAACAACGGCTTCGATGGCAATTTCTTCCCCGCCGGTAAGTACGACGCCGGTGACGGCTCCGTTTTTGGCGCGGATGTGCTGGACTTCCGCGTTGGTGCGGATCTCAGCGCCGGCCTGCTTTGCAGCATCGGCAAGCGCGCGCGTCAGCGAGCCCAGGCCTCCGCGGGGGAACGCGGCTGGCCCGGCAGGATGGTGATCCACAGCGGCGCGCAGTAGTAGCACCGCCGTCGAACCCGCGGACCACGGCCCGAGCGCGGTGCCAAAAATGCCACGAGCGGCAATGACCGCGCGAAGCAGTTCTGTCTCAAAAAATTCGGATGCGAAATCCGCGACCGCCATCGGGCCCCAGCGAAGCAGGTCGAAGATACCGCGTTTGCCGAGGCTACGCACGCCGCGTCCGGTCTTGAAAAGATTCCACAAATCTTCTGGAGTCGGCGTGTCGATCGCAGGGGGCGTGATGGAACAAAGTTGCGTGAAAAACCCCGAGAGTTCCTCAAGAGACGCAGCGAATTGCGCATATTTCGCGGCGTCTTTTTCAGAAAGACGTGCAATGTTCGCGGCTGTTCTTGCCGTGTCGTTCTGAAATAGAAGCGATTGCCCATCCGGGCGCGGCGCAAAAACGCGCGGGTCGGGGCGAAGAATTTCGAAGTCAAATTTTTCTAACTGGAGGTCGCGGGCTACGGCGGCACTGAGCGGCCCAACCGTATGAGCAAGCGTCGAAGCCCGAAAACCGGGATGAAATTCTTCCGTGATGGCGCCGCCGCCCACTATTTCGCGGCGTTCGAGAACCAGCGGTTTGAATCCGCCCTTGGCCAGATAAAAAGCAGTGATGAGAGCATTGTGGCCGCCGCCGACGATGGCTACGCGTTGTCCGATAGGCATGTTTAGTTCTTGCTCCTCCTCGAACGCGAGGCTTTTGAACCTTTCCAATCCTTCAGAATCACCTGGCTGGCGATGCGTCCCGGCGCGCCCATAATGCCGCCTCCAGGATGCGTGGCGGAGCCGCACATATAAAGATTGTCGATGGGCGTCCGGTAGTAAGCCCATCCGGGCACGGGGCGCAGGAAAAAGAGCTGTTCGAGAGAAAGCTCGCCTTGAAAAATGTTGCCTTGCGTCAGTCCAAATTCGCGTTCGAGGTCCAGCGGAGTAAGAATTTGACGGCCGGTGACGATTTTCTTGATGTTCGGCGCATGCTCGGCAATGGTGTTGATGACCGTATCCCCAAAGGCTTCGCGCTGATCGTCCCACGTGCCCGTGGCGAGTTTGTACGGGGCGTATTGCACGAAGCAGGACATCACATGTTTGCCCGGCGGAGCGACACTCGGATCGGTCAGGCTGGGGATGACCATATCAATGTACGGCCTGCGCGAGAAATTTCCGTACTTCGCGTCATCGTAGGCTCGTTCCATGTAGTCAATGCTGGGCGAGATGGAAATCGCCCCGCGGAGATGCGCGCCGGCGCCGGGCAGACATTTGAAATCGGGTAAAGCGTCGAGCGCGAGATTCACTTTGCCGGAGGATCCGCGGTATTTGTAGCGGCGCACACCTTCGAGAAAATCGGAGGGCAACTCGCTTGAATCGATAAATTTTTCAAAGGTGAGATGGGGGTCCACGCTCGAAGAAACGACGTTGGCGGAGATTTCTTCGCCGCTCTGCAGCGCGACGCCGCAGGTACGGCCACTCTTAACGAGAATTTTCGCGACGGGCGCTTGCGTTCGAATCTCCACTCCGGCTTCGCGGGCTGCATCGGCGATGGCGTTTGAGATAGCTCCGGTGCCGCCGCGGCTGAATCCCCAGGAGCGAAACGCGCCGTCGATTTCCCCCATGTAGTGGTGTAGCAGAACATACGCAGTTCCCGGCGAACGAATCCCCAGGAACGTGCCGATGATTCCGGAAGCCGACATGGTGGCTTTTAAAACGTCCGTTTCAAACCACTGATCCAGAAAGTCCGCGGCGCTCATGGTCATGAGCTGAACCAGCGTGTAACGCTCTTCCGAAGAAAGCGAACGAAACCTCTGCATCAGAAAATGAAGCTGCTTCAGGTCGGCGGGCTTCAGTGTCGTTGGGTCCGGCGGAATCATGGAAAGCAGCGGCTTCACGAAGCGGCACATCGGCGTCATCGTTTTTGAAAATTCGTCGTAGGCTTCGGCGTCCACGCGGGAGTGGCGGCGAATTTCGCGCTGCGTCCGCGCGTGATCGTTCATGCGCCAGAGGTGATTGCCGCCGAGCATCGGCGTGAAGGTGCCATCGAGCGGAAGAATCTCAAGTCCATGCCGCGGAAGGTCAAGTTCGCGAATGATTTCCGGGCGCAAGAGAGACACAACGTACGAACATTCCGAAAAAAGAAATCCTGGAATGATTTCTTCCGTAACGGCGGCTCCGCCGAGAACATGCCGGCGTTCCAGCGCAAGCACTTTCTTCCCCGCTTTAGCCAGGTACGCTGCGTTCACAAGCCCATTGTGGCCGCCGCCGATGACGACGACGTCGTAGTGCTGCCCCATGCGAAAAGTCCCCGTTAGAAATGCTGAGAGTAAAGCTGGTGCGACAGGAAGCGAGTCATTTTACTGGCAGCAGTGACGGCACACAAGTGCGGACAAATCCCTTTTGGGAATGGGTGTGTTCCGTTACAGAACACGAATTCCTGCACGTTCCCAATCCCTGACAACTTCCTCGACTTCTCTGACCCCAGATTGTTTGCGTTTTCAGAAGATTAGTTAGTCATCGCCACCAACAACTCCCCACTCACATTGCTGGCAAGCATCGTGCTTCCCCTGACAGCCGTGGGACGCAGTTTCGAAGAGCGTCCATTTCTTTTGGGGGAATATGCTCGCGAGATTCTTCTTTGCGGCTTTCTGCCTTTTGCGTTGTGCGCGCAAACAGGTGCTGCCGCGCAAAATCCAGCGGCGAATCCAGTTCAACCGGCCGCTGCAAGGGCACCGCGGCAGGATGCGCCGCGCAGCATGGATGACATCACCGAACGCATCTTCAAAAGGGAGCCCGAGGTAGACGAGACCATCTCCAGTTACACGCCGATCATTGAGACCTATATTCAGGAGCAAAAATCGAACGCTCTGATGGGTACGCTTCCCGACACCGATGTGTATTTTTTGGGCCAAGCCGATTTTCGCGGTGGCAGATTGCATGTTCACTCCATGACGGAAAAAACGCACACGCTGCCGGGAATCCGGCCAAGCAAGTGGCCGGGTATGTGGTCGTACGACCCCGCTGGATTTCTGCAAATGGTTTTTCTGGATTGGGGCGGATTCAACAAAGTTCACTACCAATTCAAACCGGCTGGACGCGAGTTTCTCGGGGATGTCCGCTGCTATGTCTTTGATGTCACTCGAATGCCGAACGCCAAAGGTCCGCGGTTCAGGGGACGAATCTGGGTGGAAGACCAGGACCTCACGATCGTCCGCATGAACGGAAGCTACGCGCGCAGGCGGTTGAACTCCTGAAAAATTCGCCTTACGACGCAAAGATGGCCAATGTGGGACCTTTTCTTTTGCAACTGCAATCAGAGCGTAACTCGTTGAAGCAACTGATTAGTGGGCGCCTAGGAAACCAAGTCCATTTCACCGCCGCGTTGCTTCAGCTCGCGCCGCCCCTCGATCCTGGCAACGTCCGGCAAATCGGCGCCCTTCCTATGGGTTCGAGAATCAAGCTGAACGCGTGGAACGATAGTGTCGGCTTGATGAAGCCGCAGCAAATGGCCCCGATTTCCCCGCGCGAGAAAATTCCGTTCGAAGTCACTCCCATCAACCTGCGCTTGACGAGGTATGTCGAGACTTCGGAAGCGCCAACGGTCTATTGTTCCGCGCGCGGCCATGCCTGTTTCCGGTGCCATCGGCTCGGACTGACGCCCTAAGCAATGCTATGCGACAGCGTGCCCCCTCTATTCCATTAGCAGTGTCTTGACTGCTGCGTTACTCTGGCATATGCTCCGCGCAACTTTTTGCGTGGAGACCCGCCATGTCCATCACTGATCCGCCGAACGGAAGCACACTCCCCGTTTCTCCTGCGAAGACTTACACCAAGCTGGATCCATTCAAGGCGCCCACCGCGGAGGAGATTCTTAAGCGCGAAGAGGAAAGGGCGAAAGCCAAACTAAAGAAACTCGCGCGGCTCTCGCCATTCAGGGATCAATTTCGCGTTAGCCCTGGCGAAGTAGGTGGAGCGCCTGCCAGCCAGCCTCCAGCCGATGGCCCGCCGGCGCCGGAAGAAATTCCCACGCGAGCCGTGTGGATCGTTCACGGAATGGGGCAGCAGGTTCCTTTCGAGACCATTGACAATTTGGCTGAAGGAATTATGAGCGTGACTCGGCCTTTCGCAGCGAATGGGTTTGATCCGCAATTCTTCGCGGTTAAGATTGGAGATTCCCTGGTTGAACGCGTGGAGTTGAAAGTAATCTTCGACGAAAAGCCCGTGGAAGTTCATCTCTACGAGGCCTATTGGGCGCCTTTGACCGAAGGTGAAGTCAAATTAGCCGACGTGATCAGCTTCCTGTTTGATGGCAGCCTTCGGGGAGTCTTGAACAGCTTCAAGAAATTCCGGCGCTCCATTTTTGGTTACCTCCCACTTTTTACGATTAATTGGCGAGCTCCGCTCGAGATTTTGTTGGCTCTGGCGACGATCCTCGCGCTCGTGGTTCTGAACCTGGTGATTGGCGCGGCGGGAGCCCAGCATTACGGACTAAGTGGCACCAAACTCCAGGGTTTGATGGCTCATTGGGACGCGCTGACCACTACCGCGGGCGCCCTTAGCGTGGTGGCGCTGATGTTTGGTGCGATTTTATTTTTTGCCGGACTCACCAAACCGCCGTCGCTTCCCGCCTGGGGTAAATGGATCGTTTCCTATTTCACATGGGCCGCTTTCTTTCTGACTCTGGCGACGGTGATTGCAGGAGCGGCGCGATTGGGCTATTTGTCGGTACTCACCTCCGGGGGTTTGCAGCTGCAGCCCAACTGGATGGCAATTCGTGAATGGACCAATGCCACGGCTATCGTCGCGGGGTTGCTGGTCGCATTCGCGCTGGTGGCCAGGAGTTGGGAGCTCTCGGGACTCATTAGGAAGCGCAACGGAATCGTGTTCGTGATTTTCTTTGTGTTGTCTTTCAGCTTGTTCGCGTTGAGCTTCGTCTGCTTCCTCGCGAGTGCCGGTTTGCCGGGTGAATTGGGCAACAGCTTCGGGGAAATTGGCCTCCTCCCGGCGTTCCTGATAACCGTGCTCAAAAGCTCTCTCTGGATCTGGCCTTTTCTTATTCTGTTGAGCTACGAAGTGCGCGAATTGCTCGTGCAATACGTCGGCGACGTCGCCGTTTACGTGACGCCGAACAAGCTGGACCGTTTTTGCCAAATCCGCCAGCAAATCAAAGACCTGGCGTACAAGACCGCCTCCAACGTTTATTTCGCGGAAAAAGACGGCGATTTTCTTTACGACAAAATCGCCGTGGTGGGACATTCGTTGGGCTCGGTGATTGCTTACGACACGTTGAACAGGCTCATCAACGAGGATCAACTTGCCTTCACCAAGTTCAATGTGACCGATCGCACCTGCCTGCTCGAGACGTTCGGCTCGCCGCTCGACAAAACCGCATTCTTCTTCACCGTCCAGGGAAAAGACACGTTCGCGATGCGGGAGCGACTTGCGGCTGCGGTGCAGCCGCTGATCTCCGATACGGACTCGCGAAAGGAAATTCCCTGGGTCAATGTATATTCGCGAAACGACATTATTTCCGGCGAGCTAGGACTGTACGACTTTCCCGACGGGCACAATCCCGGAGGAGCCCAGACGGTGCAGCACGTGAAAGATCCAGATGCGATCGTGCCGCTCGTGGCGCATGTGGACTATTGGAACAACAAAACGGTTTGGACGCGCTTGTGCGCGGAACTGGTCAAATAGTTCCGCCGAATTAAGCAGGGCGTCAGCCGGAACGATCTGGGTGTGCTTGAATCTGATGGGACATTTCTTTTCTGGCTAACTTATTTTTCGGGTGGCGGATATTTTGGAGGGATTTCCGCGTAGCCTGGCGCGGCGGTTTTGAGATTGGGAGGCACGGAGGCTCTCGCGTCGCCGATGGCCCAGCGGATTCCGCCGGCCAGTAGATTCAAATGGAACTGATTCTGCCAATTTTCGGTGCGGTCGCCGATGGCCGTGTAGAAAACTTTTCCGCTTCCGTGCATGCGGGCCCAGACCACGGGATACGGCGCGCGCTTGTAGGCGTTGCCGCTCATCGTGGACGTATCCAGGGTGCAGATAACGTGAAGGTCGGGCGCGAAGTCCTTCATCGAATACCATTCGTCCATCAAGCTGACCGGTGAAGTGACGCCTTCCAGGCCGGGGAATTTTGGATCGTCTATGATGACGTTTGTGGTTTGCAGGCGCGGGTCTTTCTGCTGGCCATGGATGATGAACTCGCCGCCGATCAAGCGGATGTAGGGATCGGATTTTTCTCCGTAGGCAACGTAGCGACTCGAAAGATCCGGCGTGTCAGGCTGCGTATGGAAAGTGTCGGTGGCTGCGTGAATGCCGACGAAGCCGAGCTTGCCGTCGTGGATGGCGTCAAGAAAGGCTTGCTTGCCCGCGGCGGACATCGCCGGGTTTTTGTCGCCGCCTTCCGTGGTGAGATCGCCGGTGGTGAAAAAAACAAGTGCAGAGTAATCGAGAAATTCCTTGGAGTCGAAGATGCGGCCGTCTTTGCTGGCAGTCAGGTCGAAATTATATTTTTCGGCCATAGGGCGAATGGCGCTCTCAACGATGCTCGGCTGGCCGTTGACAACCTTGATGACCTGGTGCTCGAAGCCGGAGGATTTTGTGAAAAGGAGAACGGATTTCTTTTTCGCTGCGGATGTTGGACGCGACACGAGAAGACCGGCACCTGCGATCGCCGATGTACGGAGGAAATCGCGCCTAGTTGGGTTGGATGACATGTTCTCTCCCTGCGTTCGAGTCGGGAAACGGCAGGCTCGACGCGAAATCTGATTGCAACGGACGGGGTAGTGTACTGAGACGGGCAAAGTCGAGCAAGCAGCAATCGACCTCGCCCACGCAGGGCTGATCAGGTGCTCCGTTGCGGATTTGATACTGCATTTGGTTAAGGAAGCGTGCGATTGTGCCTTTCGGGCCAACGGCCCAGCCGTCGTATATATCAACAAAAGTCACGGCATTGAGATTGAATGAATCCGTATGGCTCCATGTGACCCCAAGATCGTGGGAGATATCTTCCCCGTTGGGACCTACAGCAACGACCGTAGCGCCGTCGACACCGGCGACGCCGGAGCGAAATCCTCCGGGTTGCTGCTTCGAGAGCTGCCAGCTTCCGCCGCCTTCCAGCAAAGAATCCGGAGTGTGAAGATACGCAGCGGAGTGAAATGCGCGAGTCAGGTCTTCGTAGTCGCCGCCAACGGCGTAGAGAATTCTTACATTTTTACATTCCAGAGAAAAAATGCCGGAGGTAGCGTTGCCACTGGCGATGGGCGTTTCGGCGACGGTCCATGCGCTGCCGCGATCCGGCGAATGAAAAACGCGGGCTTTTGCGGCGCCGCCGGTTGCGAAATAAACGTCATCGTTGTCGAGACAGAGCGAGCTGTTGCTTGCGGCGAAAGCGCCTTCGTTGGGGAGAGCGGCGGGCATTTTTTCGCGCGAGAGTTCCTTCCAGTGTTCGCCGTCTTCCGTGAAGAGAATGAGAAATTTTCCGTCTATCGGATCGCCCAGGACCATGCACGAGATTTTCGAGTCGCAAACGATGCCGTCGAGAAACGTTTCTTTGCGCGGGCCGGTGAACTGGAGCTTCCAGGTTTCCCCGCCGTCGGTTGTCTTGTAGATGCGGGATTTCTCGCCATTGCCGACGGACATGACATAGGCAGTTTGGGCGTCGAACGCGGCGATGCCACGGAAGTTTAGGGTATCGCCATCCGCAACGTGAAGCCGCTTCCAGTATTTTCCCCCATCCAGCGACCGAAGAATGACGCCGTTGGAGCCGGCGGCCCAAACGGCGAAAGTGCCACTGCCCTCGGCCGAAACCATGACGGCGCTGACAGCACGTAAATCCGTGTCAATCCCGCTGGCTTGGACGGTCCACCATTGAGCCTGTGCGAAGTTGGCCGAGGACAAAGATAGAAGCAACACTAAGGCAAGTCGAAAAATTCGCATGCGCGTTACGTTACCTTGTTTCGCGCACGAGACGCGACTTTTCTTTTTCGGGCTCGGGCTTTGCGGCGGGGAGTTCCCTTCCCTATAATTGCTAGCGAACTGCGAGGAGCAACGTTGTGCCTATCGGAACCGCGTTTCACAAGAAGACGCTTGCGCTGTGTGAAAGCCTGAATTACCGGGAATGGTCGGGCTACTACACGGTAAGCGTGTACGAAATGCATCACGAACACGAGTACAACGCTATCCGCAATTCGGCCGCGCTGATTGATATTTCGCCGCTGTTCAAATACCGGATTACAGGAAACGATGCGACACGGTTCGTGAACCGCGTGATTTCGCGGGACATCAATAAAGTTGCGGTGGATCAGGTAATTTACTGCTGCTGGTGCGATCCCGAAGGAAAAGTGATTGACGACGGAACGATTACGCGGCTGGGCGAAAACGAATACCGATGGACGGCGGCGGATCCGAGCTTGCGATGGTTCCAGCAGAACGCGCTGGCACTGGACGTGAAGATTGAGGACATTTCGGAGCAGGTGGCGGCGCTGGCGCTGCAAGGGCCGACTTCGGGCAAGCTGTTGCGCGCTGTTACGGACGCGAATATCGGCGATTTGAAATATTTTCGCGTGACGCGCGGGCAAATTGGCGGGGTGCCCGTGGATATTTCGCGGACGGGATATACGGGAGATTTGGGATTTGAGATTTGGATGCCCTGGAAGGACGCAGCGGCTGTCTGGGACGAGCTGGTAAAGAAAGGGAAAGCGTTCGATATTCATCCGGCGGGAATGATTGCGCTGGACATTGCACGCATCGAAGCGGGACTGATTTTGATTGAAGTGGATTACACGTCGAGCAAGAAAGCGCTGATTGCGGCGCAGAAATATTCGCCGGCGGAGATTGGGCTGGGAAAATTGGTGGACTTGAAGAAAGAGAATTTTGTCGGGCGAGACGCGCTGGAACGGGAGAAGAAAAAGGGCGGTGCCGCGCGGGCGCTGGTGGGGCTGGAAATTAACTGGAACGAGGTGGAGGCGCTGTACGACAAATTGGGAATGGCGCCGCAAGTGCCGAGCGTGGCGTCGCGAATTGCGGTTCCTGTTTATCGCTCCGGGAAACAAGTTGGGAAAGCCACTTCCACAACCTGGTCGCCTACTTTGAAAAAGATGATTGCGCTGGCTTGCGTGAATCGCGAGCACTCGTCGGTTGGGGCAACTTTGGGAATTGAGATGACTGTTGAGGCAGTTCGGCATACAGTTTCCGCGAAGGTTGTGGCGCTGCCGTTTTTCAATCCCGCGCGAAAGACTGCCGTGCCTGTTACGAGGGATCGGAGTTGAAGTGGCGGGTTTGTTTTAAAACAGAGTTCGGAGAGGTCACAGAGAAGAGCCGAGAAGATCGTCCGCACGGCTGTATCCTAGAAATTCTTGCGTGAAGTGAATCCGATCGAAATGAAATTTGTGGGCGCGTTGTGCGCATCGGCGGCTCAGTGTGTTTTGGCGAAGCGCTCGACGGAGTCCAGGATGGCGTCAAGTTTGGGGCGGTCGAGGAGTTGGCCAAGGAGGATTACGGAGTTTATTTTTTGGGTGTTGTGGATGTCGACGAGGGGATTGGCGTCGAGGAGGAGAAGGTCGGCCAGCTTGCCTGGCTCGATGGTGCCTTGTGTTTGCGATTTGCCGAGGAATTCGGCGGGAAGTTTTGTTGCTGCTTGCAGGGCTTGCATTGGGGTGAGGCCCGCTTCGACGAGAAGGGCGAGCTCTTCGTGCAGGCTGGAACCGGGGAAAACGTAAGGGGCCGTGGTGTCTGTGCCCGCGAGGATGCCCACACCTGCGGCGCGCATTTTCGCGACGATCCGCAATGATGCCTGCATGAGGTTCGCGCGAAGAGTGAATTCATCCGGCGTAGCGCCCTTGTCGCGGTCTTCCGTCCCTTTCCGCCAATTTTGGAGGACATGAGTGGGAATGTACTTTTGGCGCGGGTCGTGGGAGGGATCGGTTTCGGGCGTGGGAAAGGCGTCATTGCGGAGAAGGATTAGCGTGGGAACCTGCCACGTGCGATTGCCGAGAAATTTTTGGATCAGCGCGGAAGCTTGCTGGTCGGAATAGGTGTCGAGAAGCTGCCGCTGCCAGTTGAGCTCGCGATTGGCGGATTGAACGTTGGTGGAGTGCTTGGGAGCAGAGGCGAATTGTTTGCGAATGAGAGATGGCTCATCACTGGAACAGGCGCGGAGGACGCATGTCAGATGCTCGATGCTTTTTTGACCGGCGTCGGAAGCTTCGCCGGCGGTGACGTGGTCGGGGACGTGGCCTACGAACGTGATGTGCTCTCGGCGGCAGACTTCGGCAATGGAGAAATAGGCTGCACGGCTGAGATTAGATTGGACTTTGATGAAGTCAGCGCCGCGATAGGTGAGAGAGTGGACATCATCGGCGGCCTGCGTGGCGTTGGTGACGACGAGCGAAGGCTGGAAGAACGGCGGGTCGCCATCTAAATAGGGTCCGGCGAAGAAGATTCGAGGCGCCTGCAGTTTGCCGGAGTCAATCTCGTGGCGGAGAGTTTTCAGAGAGTCGAGATCGCCGCCCATGTCGCGGGCCGTGGTGATGCCGTTGGCCAGGAGGAGCGGGAGGATGAAGTCGCGGCTGCCGGTGGGTTCGGAGGCGCCGGTCAGGTGAACGTGGGAGTCGACTAGGCCCGGGATGAGGAATTTGCCGGTGGCATCCAGGGTGGGGGTGCTGTTGGAGAAGGAGATGGAGGCGGACGGGCCGATAGCAGTGATTTTTTGGCCTTCGATGAGGACTGTGGAGTCTTGGCGGGGAGGGGCGCCGGTGGCGTCGATAACCGTGGCGTGGATTATGGCGAGTGTAGGGGTGTGTGGCGCGGAGCAGCCGACCAGCGTGAGAGCTAAGAGGATTAGGACTGAGGAAGTGGCGAGTGACGAGTGCCGAGTGGCGAGTAACGGGGGGCCGCTCGAAGCTCGGGCTAAGCGAGTGGCGAGAGTAGGCCCTCCCCCCTGTTTTTTTGTAAGTGTTGCATTTAAAGGAGTTAGATTTGACGTAAGTTCTTTAGAATCAACACTTGTGGGATGGCCTGGAGGTGTTGATCCTAAAGGGGTTAGGTTAGTTGGGGGGAGGCGTAGCAAAAGAGCCTGCAACAGGAGGCGGGTTTGCTGGATGAAAGCCACCCGGAATATTACCGTGAAGGTTAACTAAATGTCAAGAGTTACTTTGGAGCCAATTCGAATCGGCTGTGGAAAATAACCTTGCGACACGCGTCGCCGCACCGCGCAATTTACGTCAAGTCTATTTGAGGCGGTTGTATTTTCTCAGGACTTCACGGAGTTTTTCGTGGGGCAGGGCGATTACTTTATGATTTTCGATGCCGGTCATCGTTTCCGCGGCGACCATGGCGTTGATTACCGCTTCTTCGGTGGACTGGACAGTGGCGGCAAAGACGGACTCGAGCTCGTCGTTGGGAAGCATCTTTAGATCGATCATGTGGTCGGGCGAGGCTGCGCCTGGGTTGGCTGTCGAGAACGCTATGAAAATGTCGCCGGAGCCGTTGCCGGAGGTGCTGCCATCGCGGCCGAGGCCAAGGGAAACGCGTCGGGCGAGACGCTTGAGTTGGTGGGAAAGAAGCGGGGCATCGGTGGCCACTACTACGATGATGGAGCCACGTTCGAGTTCGCCAAAAGAAGCCGAGCTGTACGCTGGGTTCTCGGGAATTTCCAAGCCAACGGGGACGCCGGCGACACGGAGATTCGGACGGCGACCATAATTGCACTGCACGAGGACGCCGACGGTGTAGGTGGCGCCTTTGGTTTCGAATTTGCGAGACGATGTGCCGGTGCCGCCTTTGAACTCGTTACATATCATTCCGGTACCGCCGCCAACGCTACCCTCTTCGACAGGGCCGGCGTGGGCAGAGTCAATGGCGTGGAAGGCATCTTCAGGCTTGACGTGGAAACCGTTGATGTCGTTTAGCCAGCCGTCCCAAGTCTCGGCCACAACAGGAAGAGACCACCAGTAGCCCGTGGGGTCGGGCTGACCGTGGTTGACGCGCCATTGGATGACGGCGTCGCGAACGACGCCGACGCTGTGGGTGTTGGTGATCATCACAGGGCCTTCGAGAAAGCCGGATTCTTCCACCCAGGTTGTGCCGGTCATTTCGCCGTTGCCGTTGAGGGACCACCAGCCAGCGAAGACGGGATTGGACATGGTGTCTTTTCCGCGCGGAAGAATGGCGGTGACGCCGGTGCGGACCGGCCCTTTGCCGATTTGTAGTTTGCCTTCGCCGGAGATGAGCGTGGTGTAGCCTACGGTGACGCCGGGGACATCGGTGATGGCGTTCAGCGGGCCAGGTGTGCCGTCAAAGGGGACGCCGAGATCGCGGGCGCGAGGCTTTTCTTGAGGGCCGGTTTGCGCCGCGATGAGAGCTGGGGAGAGCAGGATTGCGGCCAGGGTGCAGAGGAATTTCGTGAACCGTGATCCGTGAACCCTGATCCGTGAAGAGAATCTTGGAGAAAAGTTAAGCATGTTTTTTCGCTCCTAGGAACGTTGTGTTTGTGCTCGGGAAGGGAAAGCGGTGCGGGCCGCCGCAGTCCAAAGGAAATGGGTTGGACGTTGCATCCGTGCCGGCCACCCAGATTGGATCGCAATATTGTGCACCTAGAAAAAGGAAGATGCGGGCTGACAAATCGCGGAGCATCAGCTTGGAAAAACTTTCGCGAGGGCAGAGGCGAGCGCGCTGGAGATGAGCGCGGATTCTTCTGGCGTGATGATGAAAGGGGGAGCGAGGAGAATTTCATCACCGCGAGCGCCGTCGACGCAGCCTTGCGTTGGATACGTTAGAACGCCTTCCTCCATGGCCGCGGCGCGAATTTTTTCGCCCATGGCTTGGGAGGGTTCGAATGGGGCGCGAGTGAGTTTATCGCGGACGAATTCTATGCCGAGGAGAAGGCCGAGACCGCGAATTTCGCCGACGTGAGGATGCGAGGCAAGCGGGGCGAGTGCGGCGCGCAGGGCTTCAGATGCTGTCGAGACGCGGGCGAAAAGATTGTGCGCTTCGATATAGTCGAGAACGGCGTTGGCGGCAGCTGCCGAGATGGGATGCGATTGATAGGTGAAGCCGTGCTGGAAAACTCGGGGGCTGCGTTCGAAGGCTTCGGCGACATTGGCTGCGACAAGAACGGCGCCGAGGGGAGCGTAGCCGCTGGCAATTCCCTTCCCTGTGAGGATGATGTCCGGCTCAACGCCCCAGTGCTGCACGGCGAAAAGCTTACCAGTGCGGCCGATGCCGGTCATGACTTCGTCGGCGATGAGAAGGATTCCGTGCCTGCGGCAAATATCGGCGATGCGGGCGGCGTAGCCTTCGGGCGGTACGGCGGCGCCTAGCGTTGCGCCGACGACAGGCTCGAAAATAAAAGCTGCGGCGGTGTTTGCGGCGCAGCTTGCCCCATTGCCAGAGAGAAAGGTTTCCAGATCATCGGCGCAGGCTAGATGACAATCGGGAAATGTTCTTTCGAATGGGCAGTGGTAGCAAAAACAGGGGGCGATGTGTCCCCATTCGGCGAGCATGGGTTGATAAGGAGCGCGGCGCATGAGATTGCCGCTGACGGTCATGGCGCCGAGGGTGCTGCCGTGATAGCTCTGGCGGCGCGAAATGATGCGATAACGCTCAGACAGGCCTTTGTCCAGATAATACTGGCGGACCAACTTGATGGCGGTTTCGGTGGCTTCGGAGCCGCCGGAGGTGAAGTAAACGCGGCCGCCGTTTTGGAAATTCGGCGGGGCCAGCGCGAGGAGCCGTGCAGCGAGTTTTTCCGCGACGGGAGTATGGAATTGCGAGGTTTGCGCAAAAGCGATTTGCGAAGCTTGCGCGGCCATGGCGCGCCCGATTTCAGGTACACCGTGGCCAATATTGACGACGGCAGCTTGGCCATGGGCGTCAAGAAATTTGCGGCCGTCAGAGGTGAAAATCCAGGAGCCTTGGCCGCGAACGGCAACGGGAAAGGATTTGTGAAAATCGCGCGGGAAGAGAGCGGAGTGGTTTGGCATGCTTGTTTCGGAGGGATTGTAGCAGAGTCGAGGGACGGACCAGGGGCGCAAACCGAGCACCTCGGAACAAATCGAACACCTCAAACAGATCGAACGTCGCAGAACAAAACCGAACAACGCAGAATACGACCGGGCTTGATTTTCTGCCTGCGCCCAACAATCATGCTAGCCAGGCGCAAATTGAGGAGAACCTGTTCATGATAAAGCGCATTGCCCAGTGGGCGTTACTGACGATTGCGTCGTGCCTTTGTTTAGCGGCAGCAGCGAAGGGGCAGGATGCGAAAAAGCCGATTCGACTAGCCGTGGATTTGCGTGACGCAGCGAAGTACGTTTTTCATGCCAAGGTAACGTTTCCAGTGGCGGCGGGGCCGCTGACGCTCGTTTATCCGAAATGGATTCCTGGAGAGCATGCGCCGGTCGGGCCAATTGCGGATTTGACTGGGTTGATTTTTCGAGTGAACGGGAAAGAGATCGCATGGCGGCGCGATGATACGGACATGTACGCGTTTCATTGCCAGATACCGGAAGGCGGGAGTGAACTTGAAGTTTCGCTGGATTATCTTTCGCCGACAGGCGCAAGCGTGGGGCACGAGACGCCCTCCGCAACGGCGCAGCTGGCGCTTTTGAACTGGTACATGGTGCTTTTGTACCCTCAGGGAGCGCGAAGCGACGATTTGACGTTTGAAGCGAGCTTGCGCGCGCCGGAGGGTTGGAAATTTGGAACTGCGCTGCCTGTCGCAAAGGAATCTTCAGAGGGCATTCAGTTTCTACCGGCTACACTGACCACTTTGGTTGACTCGCCCGTGATTGCGGGAGCGCATTTCCTCACGATCGAGCTTTCCAGGGGCCAGCAACCGCAACACTTTATCCATATTGCGGGCGATAGCGGGGCTTCCGTCATCGCGACGCGCGAGGAAATCCGGCACTGGAAGCAGCTCGTTGCAGAGACGGGGGCATTGTTTGGGGCGAGACATTACCGGCGTTACGACTTTCTGCTGACGTTGACTGACAACTTGCCGACGGACGGTGTGGAGCACAATGAGTCCAGCGACAATCGCATGCCGGAACGGGCGCTGCTTGAACCGGAGATTTTCGAAACACAGACGGATTTGCTGCCGCACGAATTTTTCCACTCGTGGAATGGAAAATACCGGCGACCGGCCGGGCTTGCGACGCCGGATTACCAGGCGGCGATGAAGGGCGAACTGCTGTGGGTGTATGAGGGGTTGACGCAATATTACGGCACGATTCTTTCCGCGCGGAGCGGTTTGTGGAAGCCAGAGAAGTTGCAGGAGAACGTTGCTTACGTGGCTGCGTATTTGAACGAGCGTCCGGGGCGGACGTGGCGAAACCTGCAGGATACGGCGATTGCGGCGCAACTGCTGTATGGAGCGCGCGCGGAAGGATCATCGTGGCGGCGCGGAGTGGACTACTACGATGAAGGCACGCTGATCTGGCTGGAGGCGGACACGATTATCCGGCGGGAGAGCAAGGGTAAGGCTTCGCTGGACGATTTTTGCAGAAAATTTCATGGCGGCGAAAATAGCGGGCCAAAAATAGTGCCGTATACGTTTGAAGATGTCGTGGCCGCATTGCAGACTATAACTCCGTACGACTGGCGGACATTTTTCACTGACCGACTGAACACACACGGACCTGGAGCGCCACTAGGTGGCCTGGAAAGCAGCGGATGGAGACTTACGTACGATGACACGATGAATGATCACCAGGCGGCGGAGGAAGCGGTCTCGCGTACGACCGACGTTCAGTATTCGCTAGGGTTCATTGCGCATGATCCTGGCACCGAGGAGAGCGATGAGCTGAGCGACGTGATTCCGGGTTCTCCTGCGGCGCAAGCCGGGATTGCGCCGGGAATGAAATTGATTGCCGTGAATGGGCGGAGATGGAATCCGGATGGTTTGCGCGAAGCGATTCGGCAGGCGAGGGGGGCGCATGAGCCGATCGAATTGCTGATCGAGAACGAAGATTTTTTCCGGACGTACAAGATTGACTATCACGGCGGCGAGCGGTATCCGCATTTGGAACGGATCGACGGGAAGCCTGATGTGTTGAGTGACATTGCGAGGATGAAAGCGGCGGCTGTGCCGATGCCAGTGGATTGAGCGGGCTGGATTTTTAATTTGGAATGGCGTTTCCAATGGCGCGAGTGATAGTAGCGTTATGACCTCAAAAGCGGGAGCAGGGCTCCCGCATTCCAAATTAGCGCGCTTGGAATCGTGCGCGAATCATGACATTATCCCCAGTTCCGCAACGGGGAATGTGACCCACCGTACGTCCATGGAGGAAATGCGATGAAACGAGCCATTTTCCGCAGCGGTTTGTTTATTGCTGCCGTGCTTGCGAGCCAGTGTGCGCTTCGGGCGCAGGAGGCTGCGAAACACGCCATCACGTTCGACGATTTGATTCGCATGCACCGCGTCGGGGAAGCGCAAATATCCCCGGACGGCAAATGGGTGGTGTATTCGGTGTCGACGACGGATATGGATGCGAATCGCGGCGAGAGCAATATCTGGATCGTGCCAACGGGCGGCGGAGCATCATCGCAATTGACGCAGAGCGGGCACGATTCGTCGCCGGTGTGGTCGCCGAACGGCAAGACGATTGCGTTTTTGTCGGCACGAAGCGGGGATTCGCAGGTGTACTTGCTTTCGATGGACGGGGGCGAGGCGAAACCGTTGACGCAGCTTTCCACTGGGGCAGACATTGTGAAGTGGTCGCCGGATGGCAAGACGATTTTATTTACTTCGGGCGTATATCCGGATTGCAAAGACGATGCCTGCAATAGCGCGCGTGACGCGGCAAAAGAAAAAGACAAAGTGAAGGCCCACGTTGCGGAGCATCTGCTTTACCGGCACTGGACGCATTGGAACGAAGGAAAACGGAGTCATCTGTTCGTGGTAGCCGCGGACGGCAGCGGGGCGCCCCGCGATCTGACTGCTGGAGCGGACTACGATGTGCCTCCGGATATGCGCGGGGGCCCGGGGGACATGGATTTTTCGCCGGACTCGAAAGAGATTTGCTTTACGGCGGTGACCGATCCGGTGGAAGCCATCAGCACAAACGGGGATTTGTTTTTGGTGCCGGTAGCGGGCGGAGAGATCAAGAAAATTACCGCGCAGCCCGGATTTGATGGCGCTCCAGCGTACTCGCCGGACGGAAAATATATTGCATATCACGCGCAGTTGACTGCGGAGGACGAATCGGATCGCTGGCGCGTGATGCTCTACGACCGGGGAACGGGAAAGATAGAAAATTTGTCGGAAGGATTTGACCGCAGCGCAAATGAGGCGGTGTGGTCGGCGGACAGCAAATCCATTTATTTCACTGCAGAAAATGAAACGCAGCAGCCGATTTACGAGATGGCGGCGCGTGCAGGCGCCGAGCCGAAAAAAATCGTTGGGGATACATACAACCTGAGCGTTTCGTTCAGCGGCGACGGAAAGACCATGGCGTTTGAGCGCACCAGCCTGATGATGCCCGCCGAGATTTTTGTGGCGTCGAGCGACGGCAGCAGCGTGCGGCAGCTTACGCATCACAACGATGCGATCCTGGCGACACTGAAGATGAACGCTCCAGAAACGTTCTGGTTCGAGGGAGCCGGAGGGACAAAGGTCCAAGCAATGATGATCCGGCCGCCGGACTTTGACGCAACGAAAAAGTATCCGCTGGTGGCGGTGCTTCATGGCGGGCCGGAGACCATGTCGTCGAACGCGTGGGGCTACCGGTGGAACCAGCAAGTATTTTCCGGGGCGGGTTACGTCACGCTCATGATCAACCGGCGGGGCTCGACAGGTTACGGGCAGAAATTCACCGACGAAATCGTAAACGACTGGGGCGGCAAAGCGTACGTTGACGAGATGAACGGCATCGACTTTGTGCTAAAGAAATATTCCTACATTGATGGAACGCGCATGGCGGCAGTCGGCGGTTCCTACGGCGGCTACCTGGCGGACTGGATTGCCACGCACACCGGCCGCTTCAAAGCCATCATCAGCCACGCGGGAATTTACGACAAAGTCTCCATGTATGCCACGGAAGAATTGTGGTTCGAAGAGCGCGAGATGGAGGGAATGCCGTGGACCAATCCGGAGACTTATCGCAAGTGGGCGCCGGCGACCTACGGCAGCGAATTGGGAAAATTCAAGACGCCGACACTTGTGATCGCAGGCGAACGTGACTACCGGGTGCCGTACACGCAGTCGCTGGAATTTTTTAGCGCGTTGCAGAGACAGGGCGTGCCTTCCAAGTTGGTCATTTTCCCAGATGAAGGGCATTGGGTCTTAAAGCCGCAGAACAGCCGATTCTGGTACAAAACATTTATGGATTGGCTGGCTGAATATTTGAAGTAGTTCGGCGGTTTTTAGATTCTCAGGCCCAAGCAGCGAACAATCGCTGCAGCGCGCGGCGCGCGAAGCGGAAGAGATGAAAGAGCAGGAACGCTGAGAACGCCAGCAGCGCAACGACAAGTATGGTGGTTGCCAGTGGATGCGCGGTCGCCATCCATGTCAGCCAAACTGCCAAGGCGTCTTCTCCGAGACTCAAAGCCCAATTGGTGAACGGTTCCGGAACCGTGTTTACGGCGGCGCGCGCGCTGGATTTTGTTCCATGAGAAGTGAGCGCGACGCCGCCAGCAAGAAGCGCGGCAGCCCAGCGCCACTCCGCAGGCGCCGCGCCAATCGCGCCATAGGCAAGAACGGCGGCGGCGGGTGGGCGAATGAACGTGTGGAGCACGTCCCAGGCGGTATCAATGTACGGAATTTTGTCCGCGAAAAATTCCAGGATATAGAGCGCGATAGCCAGCACAAGGACCCAGGTATGGGAAAGACCTTGAAGCGAGGGCGGAAGATGGATGATTCCGAAACGTTCGAGCAAGCCGAGCGTGGCCACGGTGGCGTAAAGATTCAAGCCGGAGGAGAATCCGGCGCCGAGTGCCAGCCCCAAGGCATGAATGGGATTCATGCCGGCATCATAGCAAGCCGAGATAGTTCTTGTGGACAGTAACTTGTGTTCATACAAAGGGTAGGTAACCATTGACCAAGCGGCGCGGCATAGCGATGCTATGAAGAAGGCGGTCGTCCATGTTTGGCTTAAGCCACCTTTTCTATCCTTGGGGATTGATCCTGCAAGGCATCGCATTGGTGCACTTTGTGCGGCGCCGGCCAGATGGCTATTGGTTTTACGTGATTTTTTTCGGCAGTTTTATAGGCGCGAGCGTATATATTGTCGCTGAAGTTTTGCCCGACCTCGGGCTGTTGCGCGGCGTGTTTCAGGGCTTGGGGCGCAGTTCGCGAATCAAAATCGTCGAAACGCAAATCCTCGATAATCCTTCCGCGGCCAATTACGAAGAACTGGGCGAGCTCTACAAAGATCAAAAACAATTTGCGAAAGCACGAGAGGCATTCACAAACGCGATCGCGGCGCGCAGCGATTCGGCGTACACGTTTTATTATCGCGCGCAGGCGTCGCTCGGATTGGAAGAGTACGCCGCTGCCATTCCGGACCTTGAGCTAGTCGTGGCCAGCGACCCCAAGTTTGACTACTACCGCGCCGCTGGACTACTGGCGGATGCCTATGCGCGAACCGGGCAACTGGACCGCGCCGCGCAAACCTATGTCGATGTGGCACAATTCTCGACGACCACGGAAACACTGTACAACTACGCGTATTTTCTGAAGCTGCAGGGCCGCCGCGAAGAGTCACGCGAATGGGCGGAAAAGTTGCTAGCCAAAAAACGCACGCTGCCGCGCTACATGCAGCGCTATGAGAGGCCGTGGTTCCGAAAAGGCAAAACTCTCCTCAAGGAATTAGCGGCCGCCTAAGCAAAACGGACGACGGACTGCGGGCGTCCCGCGTTTACCCCGAATCGCAGGCACGGTTTCATGAGCTTCGCGAGCAGTGTTCCCACTTGACTCTCCATGTACTAAGATAAGGGCGTCGGAAGAGTTGAAGAACGTTGAGTAGGCGTTTTTGAAGACCAGCAAGTCAGGCGTCCACCGCTGGTACAGTTGAGGGTGTCGGAGGCGGGCACAGTATGGCGATGATCCCCGGGTTCGAGTACGACCTGTTCGTAAGTTACGCGCACGCAGACAATGCAGCGGTAGAGGAACCAGAAGGATGGGTCACCCAATTTGTTAATCGCCTGAAAACGGCGCTGTGCCAGAGATTGGGGGCGGCTCGAGAGCTTTCCGTGTTTTGCGACAGCAACGTGGTCACGGCCAATTCCAGACTGCCGGACCTGATCAAGGCGACAAAAAGTTCGGCGCTTTTTCTGGCCATCGGGTCGCCGAGCTACATCGCGCAGGACTGGACCAATCGAGAGCTAGAAGCATTCATCGAATCGAATAACGACCTGACCCGCCTTTTCATGATTGAGTATCTGCCGCTGAATGCGGAAGAGCGTTATCCCTCTCCTCTAGACGAGAACATCCACCTCGAGTTTTGGAAAGGGACCGGGCCCCGCAGTATCCCGATGCCTTTGTCCATTCACAGGGACCGGGACGAATTCTCGACTCTGATTCACACGCTGGCTGCTGACCTGGGCAAGAAACTGTTTTCGCTTCGGCTGCTGCCACGCGCGCCGAGAGTGCAGCCGCAGACGGAAAAGGCGACGCCACGGGCGGGATTGTCTACGAATGTCAAAGCCGCGGACCCAAACGGGTCGGCTAAACAGACTGTTTTGCTCGCGCAAACCACGGAAGACCTTGAGGACGAAGTCGATCAACTGCGAAGCCTTCTGCAGCAATACCCTGATGAGATCACCGTGCTGCCAGTCGCGGGTTATCCGCAGGGCGGCGAAGCGTTCAAGGCCGCGTTTCAAAGCGACATTGCAAAATCCGACCTGTTCGTTCAGCTGCTTGGGAAGCGTCCCGGCCGAGTACCACCTGACCTGCCAGAGGGATACACACGATTCCAGGCAGAAACGGCAAAATCCTCCAATGTGCCGCGCCTGCAATGGCGGAGGCCGGATGTTGATCCGGAGTCAGTGGCCGACCCTGCGTATAAGGAGATTCTAAAGTCAGAAACAGTGATTGCCTCGGGGCTGGAATCATTCAAGCTGCAAATTCTGAAAGAAATTCGCAAAAGCAAAGAGAAGGAAAAGGTTCGCAAGGTAAAGTTTTCGACGGTATTCATCAACGCCGACAGCAATGACCTGGAAATTGCCAAAGAGGTTGAGCGCGAGTGCGTGCAGAATGCATTGACTGCAATTTTGCCGGCCACTGGACCTTCCAGCGAGGAAACGCGGAGGGACCTGGAGGAAAACCTCATTGATTGCGACGTGCTGCTGTTTTTCTATGGGAATACGACGCAGGCCTGGATTCGCCATCAACTGATGCGTTTCAATAAAGTGCGCCCACAGAGAGAATCGAACCCCAAGCTGCTGGCCATATGTAGTGGGCCGCCACCGAAGCCGGAAATCGGTATCAGCTTTCCCGATGCCCGCGTGATTGACTGTCCCACCGGCTGGAATATCGAAGCGATCAAGAAACTCATCACGGAGCTTGGCGAATGAGTCTTCCCAAGCGGCTACCGTATCCCGGACTTCGCGCTTTTACCCGGGAAGAGTCGGATCTCTTTTTTGGGCGCGAGAGTTCGATCGATACGATGGTTGACTGCCTGGCGGCTGATCGGTTTATGGCCGTGCTGGGCCCATCTGGCAGCGGCAAGTCTTCGCTGGTCCGCACCGGTCTGCTGGACGCACTAGAGCTGGGACTTCTTTCCAGAGCTGGTTCGCACTGGAAAATTGCCGATATGCATCCCGGCGGGCAGCCGATGAAACAGCTGGCGGCGGCCCTACTGGCCGTGCGCGCGGGGCCTGCGGCGGATCAAACCGATCTGGATTTGATGACCGCGTATCTTCGGCAAGGGCCACGCGCGGTGGTGGAATGGGCGAGCGCGGGAAATATTCCGGACGGCTACAACCTGCTTCTTTTGGTTGACCAGTTTGAAGAGCTGTTTCGCTACGCCGATTATGCGCAGCGAGAAGAGGCGGAGGCTTTTGTTGCGACGCTGCTGGAGAGTTCATCGGCACGCGGAGTTTCCATCTATGTTGTTCTGACGATGCGGTCGGAGTACTTGGGTGCTTGTGCGACGATCGAAGGTCTGGCGGAAAGAATCAGCGCGGGGCTATATCTTGCGCCTCGCATGGACCGAGATGAATGCCGCGAGGCCATCGAAGGACCGGCAAGCGTCGTGGGCTTCAAGGTCGAAAACGCGCTGGTCAACCGGCTTTTGAATGATTTGGGGAGCTTCGCGCCATGGCAGGTGGGCGAGGAGAGCGATCTGGCGACCCGGTTGGCGCGTCAGGCCGACCAGCTGCCGTTGATGCAGCACGTTTTAAATCGGCTGTGGCTCCGTGCTTCGGCGCAGCCAGGCGGAGGAACAGTCGAGCTGAAGCTTGCCGAATATGAGCAAATTGGCGGACTCTCCGGAGCGCTGGACGCGCACGGCGCCGAAGTGACTGCCGAGCTCGGTTCTGGCCACCTGATTCAGATCGAGCGAATTTTCCGTGCGCTGGTTAGCGGGAGTAGCCCTGCGACCGCTGTGAGACGGCCATGCCGGATGAGTGAGTTGATCGAGGCTGCCGGCGGCAGAAGAGACGATGTAGTCGCGATCGTGGAGGCGTTCCGCGCGGCTGGTTGCAATTTTCTGCGAACTACCGAGGAATCTCTCTCGGACCACGTGATTGTGGATATCAGCCACGAGAGTTTGATCCGTCAGTGGACGCCGCTGAGGGGATGGCTGGAGAACGAAGGGCGAGCGGGGGCCGCGTGGAGACGGCTGGCGGTTGCCGAAGAGCGTTACTCGAAGCGCGAAGGCGGTCTGCTCACCGGGCTGGACCTACAAAACATGGCGGCGTGGTGGGAGTCTTCTGCGCCTACGCCGTCGTGGGCAGCTCGGCACGGAGGCAATTTCGATGCCGTGAGCAAGTTTTTGGATGAAAGTAAACGGGCCGAGGCGTTGCGTCTTGAGGCGGAACGCGAGGAGCAACTTCGGGAGCGCCGCCGGCTGATACGGTTCGCCGTCGGAGTCTCGGTGGCTTTGGCGATATTTGTGGGCCTGGGCATCTGGAACAAAATGACCATTGGGGAGTTGAAGAGGACGCAATCCGCCCTGGACCAGAAGAGCCAGGAGGCCGGCCAGGAGCGCGACAACGCCAACAAAGCGCGCGATGCTGCGCAAAGGGATGCGAAAACAGTGGCTGAAGTCTTGAACGATGTCAGCGACGTCGTCACCCGAAATCAGGGTGTCCCTGGCGCAAGCGGGGTGGAGTCGGAGCTGATGAAAACGCTTTCGCCGTATCGCGAGCTGATGGCCAAGATTCATGCGGAGACAGTCGGAACGGCCGATCTCTCGCGGAATGATTATTTATTGGGAAAAACATTCGAAACGATTGGCCTCGCCAAGGAGGCGCTGGACAGTTATCGCAAGGCGTATGAGCAGGGCAAGAAGGACATCCTGGACCAACTCGCGGCGGGCCATCCGATACCAGAAGATCTGCAGATCAGCTTTATCAAAAGTGGCTGCCGCTATTCCTGGTTTTTACTGGATATTGGAGAGGACAAGAAAGGCGACGCGGTCCTGCAGGAAATGAGAAACCTTGTGGGACAGCTCGAAGCCAAAGCCTCGAGCACAAAACTTCTGATTGCCTACAGCCAGTTCGAGAATCTGGAATCCCGAGACGCGATGGACCATAAGAAGACTGATGAGGAATCCCGCCATACTCTGGCGGCTTTCAACCTTTCGAACAGTGCGATTGCTCATTCGAATTCCAATCCAGATATTGATACGAGAGCTTTCGAATATACCGTCTATCGGAACCGGTCGTTCGACGTTAAGGGAGACGAAAGGGAAGAACTTCGCGCCAAAGCCTGCAAGATTGCGGACAGCCTGATGCGGGACGACGCCAAGGACATACGCTCGATCAAAGCGCGCTCCCAATGCCTCCTAGATCAAGCCTGGAGCGCGCGTGGCAAGGGGAAAACAGAAGAAGCCGCGGAGAAAGTTAGGAAAGCGAGGGAAGTTGTTGAGACCGCGCTGCAAGTGGATCCCATGGAACAGGAACTATTGTTGACGATGGCGCGCTTCGAGAATTTTCTTTCCGATCTTGCCCAGGATCGGCGCGACGAGAACCTGCGTTTCGCCCATGCGGCCTCGGCAAAGGCCTACATCGTCAGGGCGCTGAGTGGCCGTACGCTATTTCAATCCAACACCACGGAAATAAAGGATCTCTACAATGGCTGCTGCAAATGGCTGCCTTCCGGGGATTTTCCTGATTCAGACTCGGACGTTGAACTTGGGTTTTACAAAGACATCGTCGAGGCTGTGAGCCCCACGCTGGATGCCTTTCCGAATGCGCCAAGTTTTGCTTATGTTGCCGCGGACGCCTCCGCCCGCATGGCCCAGATCGTTAAGAATAATACCGAGCGGCGGCAAGAGGCCATTGCCTATTTAACGAAAGCTCTCGAATCGTACGACAAAACTGAAATACGGCGTAACTTGCAGGAATTGTCGTCTTTTTCGGACAACTTCTCAACTTACTGCACAATCTATACCGAACGCGCAAAACTCTATGCCTCCGTTGATCGCTTGGACCTTATGCATCGCGACGTCGCTAAGATGGAGGAAATTTGCAAGCCCGCCTTGGATAAATATCCCTGGGACATTTATTTAAGAAATTCATTCCGCAGGAATGCCGCCATTGAAGGGCAGGCGCAGTTCGAAAAGCGCAATTACCCGGAGGCCATCAAACGTCTGGAGTATGCCTCCAAATGGGGAATGGCGGACAGCACCATACTCCTGGCTCGTATGTATCGAGAGGCTCTGGGCGTAGAAAAGAACGAGACGAAGGCAAAGGAATTGGAAACGCTGGCGGCCGGACAGACGCTGACCAGCGTCCCACTCCAGGCAGACTTACCCGGAGGTAAAAGCAGGTTCCTTGTTTATGTCCTCGATTGGCCGGACGAGTATCCCTATAAGGACAAGGGGATTGACGATCAAGTCATCTATCTCAAGCAGGCGTACGACGGTACGCTCCCTCCCGCGGTGGTCGAGAGTTTTCGAAATAATCAAAAAATCTGCCGGGAAGACAAGATCCCTTTTGCCAGGTTCATGCTGTACTACTTTAACTTTGCGGACGAGAACGAACAGGTGAGGCAGAACTATGCGCGGGCCAGGGTTATGGCGGAAGAGAAAAGATGGAAAGAGGCCGCCCAGGCTATCGAAACCGCCTATAGCCTCGAGCCCGAATCGACCACGATTTTGAATGCTGCCGAAAACATCTACCACGACGGACTGTTCAACTACTCCCGCGCCTACGAGCTAAACGCCAAACGTGTGGACTTGGGGGAAGGAGGCTATGATTTCGTCGAAAAGAATCTGACGACTTCCCGGTTCGAAGCCTGCGCAAACCTGGCTGCTATTGCCTGGCTGGAGGCATCCGATAGAATTCGGTTGGTCATGTCCAGTATTCAGTTTGCCTGCCTTTCCGCGGAACGCAAGACGGACGCGGCTCTGATCGTGGGCCGACGGCTACGCAAGGATGTCGCTGGACTCAAAACCGTAGGCTGGGTATTCTCGGGTACCAAAAATTTTGTAAACACCAGTCCCGCCTTCGCCGATAAGGCTCCTCAATGGGTCAGCCTCTTCGAAGCGCTTGAACAGGGCGATGAAAAGAAGGCCCTCGCAGCACTGGATGCGCTAGGCGTGCCAGCGCCGCCGGACAAGAAATAAGGCCCGGGGCCGGTCGCAGGTCTCCAGTCTTTACTTTATCCATCCGCCCATCCCAAAGAGCCAAATCGCGGTAAGGTTTGACCCCTGATTCGCATCATGGATGTATGGGACCAATGTTTTGCGCGTGCCATGCGCCTGTTCCCGGATTGGTGTGCAATGAGCGATTCAGGTGACTAACATGATGCCGCAACGGACCATTTTGAGAGAGGTTCCCTTATGGAGAATGCAACTAATTTCGTTGACGGCACTAGACTCGTCTCCTAGAATCCGAGGGCTCGAAATTCAAGTAAGCGTGATGATTTCCTCGCCCATGAGCACAACTGGATCTCAAGGAAAAAAGACTTTCGAGGTTCCGGAGCCCGTCAAGGAATGGTTCCAATCCGGGCGAGGAAGCGAAAAGATCCCGCCACCCGTGGTTAGGGATTGGATGGGAGAAATTGTCAAATCCCACTATCGAGTCTTCTATTCCATCGCGTATGGGTTTGTGCATAACAGCACGACCGCCGAAGATCTCGTCCAGAACGCGGTCATGAAGGCCCTGCAGGCCATAACAAAACTGAAGGAGCCGGACTCCATCGTCGGCTGGCTCGCGGCAATCACTAGAAACACCTGCTTCGAGGAATTTCGGCGCAAAAAAGGTAAATGGGATGAGCCGGTGGAGACGGCCGTAGGATTGGAATCGGTCAACACCACGGACATGAATCTGTTCGAAACGCAGCATCTCGTTCTCCAAGCTATCGAATCCCTGCCGGAAAACCAGGCGATCGTGATTCGTTTGCGGTTTCTCGAGGATTTAGACCTCGACGAAATCGCTGAACGCGTGGGGCTTCGCAAGAATACGGTCGAAGTCCGCATTCATCGCGCCCTCGCTGCGCTTGCGAAAAACTCGCGCCTGCTTGCATTGAGAGGAGAATCTCAATGAAACCCAAAGAACTCTTTTCGGAATACCTGAACTCACGACTGAGCAGCGCGGAGCTACGCACTCGACTGGCAACAGACCATTCCCGGGAAGCCCAGACGACGCTCAAAATGCTCGAAGTAGAAGACTTATGCCGCAATTCCCTAAGCAAGATGCGGCCAACCAATGAAGCTGCAGAGCATCTCGTGGAAATGGTCCTTACGCCGGACAACTGGGTGCGTTTTCCCGGTCAAAAGCCGGAAGGCATGCGGGGCTGGTTCGCGGGGCTGGTGCCCGCCATGGACGTGGGCGGCCGAATGAAACCCGAGAAAACCGAAAAGAAGACTGCGAAGCCCAAAACAAAGAAAGCCCGTCCGCGAAGAAAATCTCCGGCCAAATCCAAGAGGAAGAAGTAAAGAACATCCAAACTCGAATCCAATGAGGGCGGATTTAACTTTGGTTGGGCGCTTGTAGAGCCGGGTTATCCCGGCGCTGTGCGATTACAACGTCAAATAGGCTATGGTGCTGAAAGCATCAGGATAAACGGCGCTACGCCAAGAAAAGTTATCGGCCTTGCTCAACGGGAAGCATCCAATTACGGGTTCCCGTTCTCCATTCGCAAGGCCGAATCTCGCCGCAATGATGTGAGGAAGAATCTGCTGATCTAAGAAATCCGCCGCAAAGCCAATAGCGTGAAGTCGTCCGAAAAGCTGGACCTCGAAGTAAATGCTGCAATATCTTCGCGGCAGGCGCTCACCAATTCTTCGAGAGGGAGGTGCCTGTTCTCATGCGCCACTTTAGCAAGGCGGTCGTGTCCGTATTCATTGTCTCCGGCGTCGCGAGCCTCGGTTAGTCCGTCCGTGTAGCAAAGCAAAGTTTCTCCAAGCGCGACGTGAACTTGGGACACTTCATAAGCGCTGTCAAAGAAAAGCCCCAGCGGCATGCCCTTGGCTCCTGCGGACGCCACCCGGTCGACGCCACTATCGCGCAAAACAAGCGGCGGGAGATGCCCGGCATTGATCAACTCAAATGTTCCCTCCGCCGTGGCCCGGCCGCAAAGCAGCGTAGCGTAATGCCCGGAAGTCTGTACGCACTGGCAAAAAATGCGGTTCGCACGATCCACCAGTTCCGCCAGCGGCAGTTTGAGCTCGAGCAGCGTCCGGAACAGTGCATGCAGGCGGCACGTCGTCATGCATGCCGTTATTCCCTTCCCCATGGCATCGCCAAACATCATAAAAACCTCGCCAGGATTCACACGAACGAGATCGCAGTAGTCGCCACTCAGCGGGCCGGAGGGTATGAATTCATAAAAAATATCCCACGCCTCGTGATGAAAGCGGGATTCCGGCATCAATTCCGCCTGGACATCCCTGGCCCGTTTGATGTCTTGGTCAATCTCCGGCGTGCTGCCGCTCGACCAGGGCGCGAGAGTGATTCCTTTACCGAGCACATCTTCCGGCAGGGCCGTAGTGGCAATCAGTTCTGCAAACGCCTGGTCGCGAAAAATCTTCTTCAGTTGCTCCGCAGGCAAATGGGAAACGCACTGCGTCAGGAAAGGATTGGCAATCAGCTCGGACTCGTCAATATGTTTGGAACAAACTCCGCAAATACCGTACTTGCCTTCATCGAGCTGCTTTAATGCGGAGTCAACTTGCGCAAGCCGCCGGACAACAGCTTGATTGGCACCCGAAGGGTCCATCATGGCTGCAAGTTTTTCCCGGCGATCGTTGAGAACCTGACGAATCGGAATGGACAAGGCTGTCATTGGTTTTCTCCAGCGCTGCGCGCGTTCCATTGGATCAGTTCGGTATTGGAATGGCCGTGAGAAGTGCTCGAATAAAGGCATTCGCGCAATTCCGGGATATCGGGCTTGGTCTTGGGAATGGTAAGCAAGCTGGAAGCAGGAAAGCAAACGCAAGCTCCGGACTTGAGATCGTGCCTAAAACGCGATGTGCTCAAGGCGTGCCTCCCGGAACCGAACCGCTAAAAGTTCGGTCTACTTAGGAGATGCCTTTTACAGGTCAAAACTTACAGGCTTAGCGCCTGGGTGAGTTTATTGTGGTAACTTTTCCACCAGGCGCCATTCTTTTCCAAAGGAGAAAGGCCAGTCGGTGTCCACGAGCTTACGCAGCTTCCGCGAAATCGAGGCAATTCTTACTTCGGATGGCCCTCCCACCACACGGGTTCTTTACGAGCTGTGGGAGCAGCTCGGCTCGGGGACAACCGCAAACAGCGATTCAGCTTCCACGCCTGAATCCGGCTTTGGCTGGCCATTTCGAGACATCCATCTCGTACTTTCGTTTATGCGGTTTGCGCTGGCGCAAAAAGAATATCTCCTCGTTTCCGATGTCTATCGAGAAGTTGGGAGCCATTGGCAAAAGCAGCCAAATATTGAACCTGTCAACCTGAGCGAAATGAGCAAGGCCGTAGCAGGAGCAAAGTCACGCATCGGCCAGTCTACAGCCGCCTTCCGGAGTCTCGAGCCCTGGAGCCACAACGACCGGCTCGACGCGGGGCAGCAGGCGCAAATCCTGCTTCAGATGGGCAATATCTTGAATGACGAATCTCACGCAGCCGCCGATTTTTCCACGCGACTCCAGCGTGGCGAGCGGGCAAATGAACACTTTTTATTGGCCTGCCAACTGATGCCGAGTCTGATCGAAGCTCGCGTCAAGTATGCTGCGACACTTCTTTCCGTTAGCGCGGAGCTACCCGCACGACAGGAAGAGGCTCGTAAGTGGGCGAACGAGACGCTGGCTTACATTGCACGCACCGCGAGCAAAGAGGGGAAGAGCTTCAAATCCGCTCTTCACACGGCGATACTCCTGGCAGTGGCCGGCAAGCTGGAAGAGGCGATGCAGGCATATGCATCCCTCAAATCGTACGCTGAAGCAACAACCGGCGATCTCGCCGATGCCCGCTACGAAGCGCAGTTCATTGCCAGCTCCATGGGCCTGCCAAAAGCTTTCTTCAAACCGGCGTTTCCGCCATTGCAAGTCATTGTTTTTTCCGGGCACATGCCGGACCTGCCGGGGAGCTCACCCAGATTCCCTCCCGATCTGTCGGATATCAGGGGCCGCCTGCGCGCCGAGCTTGCCAAGCTGGAGGCTCGCGTCGCGTTTTTAAGCGCAGCCGCAGGTGCCGATTTGCTGTTTACAGAAGCTTTCCTGGAGAGGCAAAACGCGGAATTGCACCTCGTCTTGCCATGGATTGAAGCGGAATTCCTTCGCACCAGCGTGCAGCCTTTCGACAGCAAGGACGTCGGTCCTTCCTGGAGCGAACTCTTCCACGCGGCCTTGAAACGCGCCTCCAGCATCCGGGAGCTCAGCCAGCGCACCGAGCCCGGCGACGAAATGGGCTGGCAATACGCGATGGAAATTACGATCGGGATGGCTTTACAGGCCGCTCGCGTCTCACGGTTGGATTTGAAACCCATGGTCCTCTGGGATGGTAAGCCTGGCCGTGGCGCAGGGGGCACGGCCGCTTTCGTTGAGTTTTGGGACAATTCGCTGGGGCAAACGCCAGTCGTAGTCAGGCTCTCTAAAGAAAATAATCAGCAGGAACTGATTATTCGGAAACGGCAGGAGCGATGCGAGAAGCCCACGATGCATCGCGAAGTGAAGTCCGTTCTTTTTGGAGACATTGTTGGCTACAGCAAGCTCACAGAAAGCGTGATTCCGGAATTCGTGAATGTTTTTCTGGGAAAACTTTCTCAGCTGATTGCCGCGAGTTCCTGTCCGCCACTTTGCATCAACATGTGGGGCGACGAAATTTATGGAGTTTTCGACCACGCCCGTGAAGCCGGGCTGTTTGCGTTGCAATTCGTGAAATTCCTGCGAGAAGAGGAAGCAGAATGGATCAGGAGGGGCCTCTATTACGAGCAATCCGACTCGGCAAAAGGTGAGGTAGCCAAATTTCCGCTGAATATTCGAATCGGTTTGCACACCGGGCCCGTGTTGGCAGTCTTTAATCCGGTATTGCGCCAACTGTCCTACACCGGATCACACGTCACTCGGGCGGCCAGAATTCAACCGGTCGTCGAGCCCGGCGAAGTGTATGCAAGCGAGGAGTTTGCCGCCATGCTGGAGCTTGACACCACGTTGCGTTCCATCGGGGGAAGTGCTGCGGTTGCGACTACAGGCGGAGATCCGATCTGCAAATATGTCGGAACCATGCGGCTCGCCAAAGCCTTCCCTGGCCGCTTCCGCATCTACCGCGTCGAGGCAGAGTGGAACCTTTCGATAGAAGCGCTCGCTGCGGCACGTCACAAATCCTACTGTGAAACCGAGTCTGCCAAGGGTGCGGTGGATATAGACTCCGTCGCGCGTACTCCCTGGAGCGAGTTGAACGAAGAGTACAAGGAGGCCAATCGTTCCGTCGTGGCGGATATTCCCTACAAACTCGGACTGCTCGGTTATGAGTTGACCTCGGGCCCTGGGCTGCGTGCCAGCGAACTAAAATTCAATCCGGAACAGTTGGAGTTGCTGGCCAAACGCGAACACGACCGGTGGATGGCCGAACGGGAGCGCGCCGGCTGGACCTATTCTCCGGTAAGAGATAACTCAAGAAAACGTCATCATTGTCTCGTTGCCTGGCACGCTCTTCCTGAGCAGGAGAGAGAAAAAGACCGCGATGTCGTGCGCGAAATCCCGAAATTGATTCAGCTAGCCGGGCTGAGGCTTACAAGCAGGAGTTAAAAGGTTGACGTCGCCCCCGAGCCCGAGACGCTTCAAGCGTTCACTGTCTCTGCCTTTTTAGGTGGTTGGCCGCCGATTTGATACAAGGCCGCCTTCATCTGGCACACATTCCAATCCGGATGGAGTTGCCGAATCCTAGCCACAATAGCCGCCAGATGCGGAGCGGCAAAACTGCTTCCGGTAGAAACCCTAAAAGACGCATCTTTCCATGCAACCGTAATGTCCTGTCCTCGCGCTACAAACTCCACAAGCTCTCCGATTCGCCTCAGTAGGGTGAGTCCTTCAAGCTCGCCAAAGTCGCTCGATATCGCCGTCGGAAAGGAACCCGGATATTCCAGCTTTCGATAGTCATAGTTATTGCATGCGCTCACGATCAACACATTTTTGCAAAACGCTTTGTCGATCACTCTCTTGTAGTCTGCGAGAAACTGATTGTTCGACGATCCAAAACTGCAGTTCACCACATCGTAGCCCGCGTCGATGGCCCAATGCAGGCCTGCGAGCACAACCTGCGAGCTCGTCCGCAAATTACCACCCAGCACTCGCAGGCTCTCAATCTCTGCCCCCGGCGCGAACTCGTGGAGAATCGCGGCCACAGCGGTTCCATGTCCAAAGGCATCCTTGCCCTCTGGATCGTCCACGACATCGCAATCATTGAAACCGGGAACGGCAGCCCACGTGCGAATGTGGCGCCCCTTCAAGGCAGGGTGGTCCACTTCCACGCCGGAATCCACGACAAGAACTTTGACCCCTTGCCCGTTCGCTTTCAAAACGTCTTCGACACTTAGTTTCAGCATTTCCGTCACGCCGCCTCGCAGTTTAGCGCCCATCTAGGCCTCGGGTTGCGCGGAAACTCCATATCGTGCCTGGTAGGGAGCGCAAGTTCGCAAAAGATCGCTGTGCTTTCCGGTCGCCACAACCTGCCCGTTATCCAGAAAAATATTGAAATCCGTCTGGATTAAATCCGGTTCATGCGTAATCACCACGGTCGTAATCCCCGCTGTCGCCTTTCGGATGCGCGCGCTGATATCCCGCGCAAGATCCGGATTCAAGTTTGCCAGCGGTTCGTCGAGAACATACACGCGGTAACCGCCAACAAGAATACGCGCCAGGCCAATTCGCTTCCGTTCACCGGCAGAAAGAAACTCATCCGCATTCGGCGGGATCGGCTCTTCCCAGCCGCCCGTTTTTTTGGCAGCGACCGAGGCCGCATCCGACATTTCCACTGCCGATGCAAACTTAGCATCCGTGCAGTCTCTACCGAAGAAAACGTTGTTCCGCAAAGTGTCAATCAGAAATCCGGGCGTGTCTGTGAGATAGCCGATCACCTGCCGTCGCCATCGCACGGGCCAACTGGTAACGTCCACTCCATCAATCAGAATTTTCCCCGTATTCGGCTTGTACTCTCCCAGAATCAAGCGGGCCAAAGTGCTCTTCCCGCACCCGGACCCGCCGACAATTCCCACCCGAGCCCCCGCCGGTACGGTGAACGAAATATTCTTGATAATTGGGTTCCCTTGAGCCTGCGGATAAGCAAAACCGATCGCGTCTACCTTCAACTCCGGCGAATGAGTGGCCCCCATGAGCCCGCCGAGCTCGGCGGGCGCCTCGTCGTCCGGCCGGTTCTCAAACAGCGCGCCGATCTTCAATATACTGTGCCGTGCCGCCAGCAGAATCGCCGGAAACCCGATGACTTCCATCACCGGCGTCGTAATCTGCCCAAGAAACAGCTGAATCGCCGTAATTTCCCCAACATCCACGCTGCGGCTGAAAGCCAACGCCACAATAATCACAATCGGAATCGAAAGCTGCCGAGTGAGCTCATTCAGGTTGTTCTGAATGCCCGTCAGCAGCGCAAACCGATCGTTGCGCCGCCCAGCCTCCCGCCAAGTCCCAACAATCTTCCGCCCGACATTCTCCTCGGACCCAAACGCAATCAGCTCGCGAAACAACATAAAAAATCGCGTGGTGGACGCCACCGCTTCCATGCGAATCCCTTCAGAAGCTCCTGCTGCCTTGCTCACGGACGGCCTGAACAGGGCGGCAAACAGCATCGCCGAAAACACATTCAGCGCCAGCACAGTTCCCAATATCAACCACCCGCCGCCGCGTCCTTGCGGCACCGACGCCAGCTTGAAAGAATAAAAAACCGCCAGTAACAGCGATTCGAGCCCGCTGAGCAGCCCGAAAACCAGCAACATCGCCACACGGTCGACGTCTTCCCGGAATAGTTCCGCGGTTTCACCTTCCGACCGCTTAATCCTCTTCTCGGCTGGCTCCCGCGCCAACGCCAGTATCACGTCCTCTCGGATCCACGTTTTCAGCCGCAGATTCACGTCTCTGCGCAAATATTCCCTGAAAAGCTTCAGAAGCACTCCGAGCGTTAGAAACACAAGAATCGCGATAAGCAAAGCCTTGGCAGGGCTCCCGGGCGAAGTAAACTCCAGATAAACCCGCGCAAGCCATCCAAACTTTTCCGCGCCCGAAGCGGCTCCGCTCGCCGCCAAATCGCTTGTCAGGGGCCGGACCAGGCTTTCGTGCGTCAGCGTTCCAGAGCCAATCTGGTTTAACACGGAAGATATGCAGGATATTCCAACCGCCGTGCATGCGGCCTGCAGATACGCTAAACCCATCACCACAGCCGCAAGCGGCGCAAATTTCCAAAAATATCTTCGCAGCCCCCAAATTCCGGCAAGGTCCCGTTGAAACGAATGCTTCCCGCCGCCCGGACCACCCGGAGAGACTGGCGGTCCTACAGGGACTGCATTTTTGGGAAGGTGTAATTGGGTGGCCACGGCGCGTGATCCCTGCTCAGCAGTCAATCCAACGAGGGAAACCAACCGCACGAACGAACTGGGTCAAATCCGAAAACGAATCGCATCCACTACAAACCAAAATCGCATGGGAGCGCCTGAACCTCAAGGGTGGCGCTCCCATGCGGCGGTTCCTGCTTCTTATTCAAAATAGGCCAGCTCCGTTCCGTACGGATGATAGTGATACCCGGTGTAATAAAACCCGTTGATCGCCAGGGCCGTTCCGTAAAGCACGTTCGAGTGCCAAACCCAGCCAAGATAGGGATTCCACGCCAAGTGCCGTCCTTCCACGTCGCCGCCACCCTCTTCCGAACCGCTCGTCTTCGGTTTGTCGTGCTTCTTCCCGATGCTGGAATAAGGTTCGATGGGCAGATGTCCCAACTCGCGCAGTCTCTCGGGTGAAATCACGAACTTGGCCGCCGCATCCTTCGGAATTTCATACAGCAGGTCGCCAGGGCCAGTCAGAAAAACGGTTTCCAGTTTCACAGCAGGCTTCTTTTCATGAGTTTCAGTAGGCATTTGAATTCTCCTTTTTCAGTTTGACTGAACCGTAGGTCAGACTTGCCTGTAGGTCCGTCATGTCTTAATGAGGTGTTCGAGCGGCTAAAACTTACAGCTGCACTTACTTATCACAGATGCCCTGCCCGTACCTATTAAAAATCCTTTCGCCAAGCCCAGCACTTCCCGGTACCAGCCCACCCGTCAGCCTCAATCCGCCTTGACAACCGTCTATTTCGTCCACAAACTGGCACCGCGATGCTAACGAAGGCCTTCTTCAAAAACCCGTCAGCCGCAAGCCAGGGCCGCCGCATCCTCGCCGAAGTCTGCAAAAACTGCCGCGCCGAAGAAGCCACCCTCTGGCTAATCTCTCGCGACGGTAACTCGATGGAGGGCACCCTGAACCAGGGCGCTACCCCCCATATCCTCGAAAACGCCTCCGTTCCGGTATCCCAAAGCCAGACCGGGCTGGTAGCCGCCACTGGCATCGGCCTCTGCCTCGGTCCCGAGGCCAAATTTAACCCCACGGTAGACCAAAGCACAGGCCTCCGCACTCGCGCCATGGTCGCCGCACCCTTCCGCCACGAATCCGAAATCGCCGGCGTCCTCACCGCCATCAACCCAATCCAACGCGAACAATTCGACGCAACCGACCTCGAAGAACTTTCCTGGCGCACCCACATCCTCGAACTTTTGGTCGAAGATCTAGCCAAATCCCTCCCCCACCTCTAATCGCTTTCATTCTTTTCCGACTCCGCGCTCTTGTAGGAGCGCGATATATATTGCCCTCTTTGTGACCGCACATCTTTCTGCGCACAGGCTTCCAATACCTCCACAAAAGGACGAAACCCTAACTCAATTTTTGAACTAGAATCAAAAAATTGACCGACCTGAGACATAGGTGACAGTTCGTACCGGACACATAGGTTACACTTTTCCCCTTTTTTTGAGGGAGGAAGTGATGCCATGGAAGGAGTGTTCGGTGATGGACGAAAAGCTGCCGTTTGTGGCTCGCCGGCTAGCTGGCGAGGCGATGGCCGAACTTTGCAGGGAGTTCGGCATTTCTCGCAAGACCGGCTACAAGATCTTCGATCGCTATCAGGAGTGCGGCGTTCAGGGCCTGACCGACAGAAGCCGCCGGCCCTATCGCTATGCCCATCAACTTCCTTTTCAGGTGCAGAATTTTATCCGGAACGTGAAGCGCGAACACACCAGTTGGGGCGCCCGTAAGATCCGCGAACGCCTGATCCGCAGATTCTCCGGAATCCCCATCCCTGCCAAGAGCACCCTTCATGCGGTGCTCGATCGCCACGGCCTGGTCGAGCGCCGTGGTCGCTCGCGGCGTCGCGCTCAGGGAACCGCTTTATCCCTGGGCCAGAAACCCAATGAGCTGTGGTGCACCGATTACAAGGGCGAGTTCTTGCTCGGCAATCACCAATACTGCTACCCGCTGACGGTCACCGATCACGCCGGCCGTTTTCTCCTCACCTGTGAAGCCCTCTCTTCCACGAAAGAAGATTACGCTTTCACCGTGTTTGAAAGGCTTTTTAAGGAGCGCGGTCTGCCCGCCAGCATCCGCAGCGACAACGGTGTTCCTTTCGCTTCCGCCCACGCGCTCTTCAACCTGAGCAAGCTCGCCGTCTGGTGGCTCCGGCTGGGCATCGGCATTGAACGCATCAAGCCGGGCCATCCCCAGCAAAATGGCCGTCACGAACGCATGCATCTCACTTTGAAAAAAGAAACCACCAAACCGGCCGGCTTGAATTTCCTTCAACAGCAGGCCAGGTTCGATGACTTCATCGAAATTTTCAACCAGGAACGTCCTCACGAAGCCCTGGACATGAAGTGTCCCGCCGAGGTCTATCAGCCTTCCACTCGCCTCTACAAGGGATTGCCCGATATCGATTATCCTTTTCACGACAAAATGATCGTCGTCACGCGTTGCGGCCGCCTCTGCCTGGGCCGCAAAAAAAATCAATTTCAGCACGGTCTTTGCCGGCCAGGCTGTCGGCATCAAAGAAGTTCACGACGGCATCTGGCTGGTCAGCTTTATGGATTATGATTTGGGGTATTTCGATCTCGACACGCGAGTGCTCGAACCGCTCGAGAACCCGTTCGGCCCGAAGTTGTTACCTATGTAGCCGGTACGTTCTGTTACCCATGTGTCCGGGTTGGACCCTATTTAAGTGGCGCGCCCGGAGAGACTCGAACTCTCGACCCTCGGATTAGAAGTCCGATGCTCTGATCCAGCTGAGCTACGGGCGCAGAAAGCTAAGTGATTCTATCACATGCCGTTACGCCCACTAGATTTCCAAAGCGCCTCGGATTTCGTGCACAAACGGTGCATATTTGTCTGGTGCAGGTTCGGAAGATTCTTCGTCTCTAACCTGGCCAACGCGCATTTTTTTCCAAAACAAGAGGCCAAAAGAAGTCGTTGTGTGACATTGCAGATGAATAAATCGAACGCACTTGATTCGAAGCTACTTTATTTGCGACAACGGAATAATCAGGCTGCCGATGTCGGAGGTGGCCGGGTCTTCGACCAAAATCCGCAACGTTGTGACGCCTGCCCTTGGCCGTACATCCTGCCTGAACGGCATGCCCGATTTTAAGAGAGCCACGTACTGCTTCTCCGAGAGTCGGAGGTCGTAGGTCCTGGTCCATTGGCCGAGGACTTTGCCGACGACGTCTTGTTGGATGACGAAGACGCTGACAGCACCTTTGCGCAGATCGCCGGTTTGGGCGAAGCGAAGGTTGTGGATATCGATCGAGCATAAAACCTTCAAGGAATTGGGAAGCGGCTGGTCAACTCGATCGACTTTGGCTTGAAGAGGAATTAAGGAGGATTCGATTGGACTTTGCAGCGCGGTTATGACGGTCCTCCAATTCTGGTCCTTGGTGGGAAGGGTATCGTCGGCAGCGAAATAGCCCCTTGGATAACGAATGGTGAGGCCGTCGCGTTTTACCTGAATTTTTAGTTCGTGGAAATTTCCATCGAGCGAATCGGAGCCGATGTAAAAGGCGAGCGTGTAGGTGACGGCGGAATCTTCGACGGCTTTGCGGATTGCCCCGGTGAGGTCGTTGGTGTTGATAAAGGCGCGGCCTCCGGTGTCCTCCGCCATCTTTTGCATGGCGTCAATGCCGGTGGGCTGGCCCGACTGTTCCACACGAGCGGTGAGTCCGAGAGCGTCATGGGCTTGTTGTTCGCCGACGCCGAGGTCGTCCCGCGTGGTGGCAGGCGTGAGGGGAAGCAAGCCGCGAGCATCGACAGGATAGGCGGCGATGTTAGCGCGAGCCAGGATGCGGGCGATGGCGGCGCCAGAAAACGGAAGATTGGCGGTGAGCCAAAGCAAGTTCTTGCGGCCTGGAATATTGACGACATGGGATGCAATCGCGGTAAGAGCGGCCATGGTTGCTTCCCCACGGGCTTGATTATTCAGCGAGGCTAACTGTTGCTCGCCCGCGCTTGCCGCATTGTTAAAGAGGGGGCTCGGCTGATCCGGAAAACTGTACTGGCCGGGTTCAGCCATTGCGCGTTGCGTCTTCGATGCGGGGTCGTATCTGTTCACAACGGCCAAAAGTTGAGCGCGATCGCAGGTGAAGTCGCATAGAACGTGCAGTGTATCGGTGAGGCCGTAGATGGCCAGGCGATCGTTGGGATCAAGCTGTTTCAGAAATTCGAGCAAATGCTGCTTGGCGTTGGCGAGGGCGTGGTCCTCGAGCCAAAACGGAGTGCTCTCGTTGGCCAGCGGGGCGGAGCCTGTGAGGGTATTGAGATTGTCGAGGAGTAGGATCGTCAAGCTGCGCGGTTTGTTGCCGCCATATCGGGGGAGATCGGAGAAGGTGTTTTGGGGCAACGGCTGCGTGGCCTGCGGCGCAGATTCGCTGGACTCTACGGAGAAAAAGGCGACTTTTTGGGGTTTGCCGCGATCAAGGACGACGAAATCGTCTTTCGTCAGGTTCGCGACGGGGCCGTTTTTGTCGTGGACAATGACACCTACCTGAACCAGCCGAGTGGATACACTAATCGCAGGCTCTTGCGGCACGTTTCGAGCCGAAATGTCAATCACCGCTGCCCCTAACGCGAGCAACGCAAGCGCACTTGAAATGCGGACCACGAAGAGTACGATACCCCTCCCCAGGCGCGCTGTCATCCATGAGGGACCAAAGGAGATGTTCCGATTCCTGAGCCGCCGATAGATTCTCGGGTGTTCGCTCTTTCACTTCGGGAAATGAAGCACTTGCGGGATCGGGTGCACGCAGGGTGCACTTTTCCTGCGTCATTTTGACAATCCCTCGAATCGTTTCGAGCGTCCTGGAAACTGGTGTGATTCGCTCAGCCATCCCGATGAGGCGCGCAGTTTCAATTGCCCGGGAAGTCGCGCTTGGCTTCGCGTCCTGGTTACCAGCCTCGTGTGCGAGGTCGAAGGACGCGATCAAGACTTTCAGGCGATCCTTGCGCCGCAGACTGAGGGCGCGCGTTGAACCATCGGAAAATTCGAGGTTAACGGCTCCGGCGCCCTGGCCTTCCTCCATCCGGCGGATGCGGTGTTTAAGCGAGCTAGAGCGGCGCATCTTGCTTTTCCTCCAGTTGTCGAATCCTTTTTTCCAACTCCTCGATCTCAAAGGCCTCCATCGTGACCCTGATGGTGTTCGTCGCAGCGGCCACGCGCGCGCCTGCCGTCGCCCTTGCATCGTCAAAAATCTTTCGCAGCACCGCGGCTGCGCGGCCGCTATTTGCCGTCAGTCGTGTGGATGTCCGTGCTACGAGCTGGATTCTGGCCGCACGAAATTTCTCCTCAAACTCCGGCTCCCGCATCCGGCGTTGTGCGGTCCGCACGCTCAGCCCACATTCCTTCGCGGCCGCAGCGATCGTAGGCTTCGACAAAAGCGCACCTATCAAGCGCTCGTCGAGCCGACTTTTTCCCTTTTGAGTCATTGCGCTTTTCGTCCCGCGCGGCCGCTATCGCCTAGTTCAACCAATCTCGCGACTTCCTTAACGCGCGCCGCGAGCACTTCCTTAATTCGCGTGATTTCCTCAGGCGTTAACTGGATACGTCCTGTTTCTGAGAACGTGATTCGCCACGGCGCGATTCCGGCAGCGTGTCCGAGCTTGTGCTAAGTCAATCCCATGGCTCGTCTTTGTTGTGCTAGTCGCTTCATGCGCTTACCTCTCGCTGCAATAAGATTGTTGACCACCAGTGCCGGCCGAACCTACAATATTGTATGTCGTTGAAAGCATGAAACAGACACACATAAATCGCCCGTTTGTGGGGGCAGACCTCCAAAAGTCTGAAGTCCAACTTCAGAGCCTCTGTGAACTGCTCAACGATGTGCAGAATCCCGACAGACGGGATGAGTTTCGCAGACTTGTTAAACCCTGGATCGACGCAGGTAGCCTCAAAAACATGCTCGCGCGCGACTCGGACACCTGGAGTGAATTGCTCGAAGAACTCGGAAACGCGTGGAAACCCTGCTTTACGCTTGAGGGATCAGGCGCGACATGGGCAACCCTCCCAATCCCGCGCACGCCAGAACTTCCGCGCAGCCCGCGCGAATGGGCGATTCGTGAGTTTGCACTGCTCGTAACAAACCCCTTACGTGACAATCTCCGCGGTCCCTGCCGTCGTTGCGGAAACTATTTCGTTCCCAAACGGCGAAACAAGCTCTTCTGTTCGGAAAAGTGCAAAAACTCGGCAAGCGCGAAACGCTCGATGACCGCGCAGAGAAAAGCAGAGCAAGAGGTACGGCTGAGATGTGCAGCTCGATTCTGGCCGCATTGGACGGAGCGCAAACAGACAAATCGCTCTCTATGGATTGCCGATCGCGTGAATGGGAGTCACCTTCGAATAAGAACAAAAAAGGGCTGGAAGCCTGTGGAAGTCATCATCACGGGGAAATGGGTTTCGAGGAACGCGGTCAAAATTCAGAAGATGGCCTAGCTCTGGCTCCTCCGCGCGCGCTTTCTTGGTGCATTTTTAAGTGCATAGAATCTCACAGACTTGGCCCGAATGTCGCCGACTGGCGGGTATCGTCTAAGACAAGGGGAAGACTACGACGTTGAGAGAACGGGGATTTAGAAGTCCGATGCTCTGATCCAGCTGAGCTACGGGCGCCTTTTGGCATTTTACCACGCCTCCAAGCATCCGGCCTCGACGCTGCATCGGTTACCCTGGTCTGTTCTGGTCCATACGTAAATCCAGATAGTCCGGCCGTGCGCCCGAATCAATCAAAGAAACCATCCACCTTTTTCATAAGTAAAACATCCAAAAACGGGGAAGCCGGCGCCTATATTACACAATCGCGTTTCCACATTTGAGGGAGATGCTCTCCCTCGTGATGAGGCATGCACATGAACACCAAAGATGAACTCAAGAACATCCGCAAAGAAACCGACAGCCTGGGCGAAGTAGACGTCCCCGCCGACAAACTCTGGGGCGCTCAAACACAGCGCTCGCTCGAGCACTTCAGCATTGGCAAGGATCTCATCCCACGAGAGATGATCACCTCCTATGCCACTCTGAAAAAAGGCGCCGCCATCGCCAACCATGCCGGAAAGCGCCTCGACGACAATCGTTTCCATCTGATTGTCCGGACGTGTGACGAAATTCTCGCCGGCCAGCACGACGATATGTTTCCTCTGCACGTCTGGATGACCGGTAGCGGCACGCAATTCAACATGAACGTGAACGAAGTCATCTCCAACCGCTGCTGCCAGCTCGCCGGCACCCCACTGGGAAGCAAGACGCCCGTTCATCCCAACGACCACGTCAACATGTCGCAGTCCTCCAACGATTCCTTCCCATCGGCCATGTACATTGCGGCAGCCGTAAACGTGAAACAGCGCCTGATCCCGGCGCTAACCAGCCTGCGCGATGCCATCGGCGAAAAGGTCGAGCAGTGGAAAGACATCGTCAAAATCGGCCGCACACACATGCAGGACGCAACCCCGCTTACGCTTGGCCAGGAGTGGTCGGGATACGAGTGCGTCTTGACGGACGATTTGGATCGGATCGAAGATGCGCTGAAGGGCGTCTATCGCCTGGCGCTCGGCGGCACCGCCGTGGGCACTGGGATCAATGCAGCTCCCGGCTTCGGCGAAGCGGCCGCAGCCGAAATTGCCAAACTCACCGGCCTGCCTTTCGTGACCGCGCCGAACAAGTTCACGGTACAGGGCGCGCACGACGCCCTCGTGCAACTTTCCGGAACGCTGCGCACGCTGGCCACCTCGCTTTACAAAATCGCAAACGACATCCGGCTTATGTCCTGCGGCCCGCGCGCAGGCTTCGCCGAACTGCTGATTCCGGAGAACGAACCGGGCTCCTCGATCATGCCCGGAAAAGTAAACCCCACCCAGGCGGAAGCGCTGACGATGATCGCCGTCCAAGTGATGGCCAATGACGTCGCCGTCGGCTTCGGCGGCGCTGGCGGCTATCTCGAAATGAACGTCTACAAACCTTTGATCATCTTCAACATCACCCACTCCATCGCTATCCTGTCCGATGGATCGACGAACTTCCGCAAGTTCCTGGTCGAGGGAACGAAACCCAACCTGAAAAAGATCAAGGAATACGTAGAGCGTTCGCTAATGCTTGTAACTGCCCTTTCGCCGGTCATTGGCTACGACAAGGCTTCGAAAATCGCTCACTACGCCATGGACAACGACCTCGGCCTGAAGGCCGCCGCGCTGAAGCTCGGCTTTGTCTCCGAAGAAGAGTTCGATCGCGTGGTGGATCCGGCCAAGATGGTACGGCCCTATGTGGCCGCAGCAACAGCAGGCAAGTAGTGGCAAATCCCAACTTGCTCAATCGGCTCCCCATTATCCTCTGGCTAACGAATCGTTGGCCGGTGTAAAACAACGATTCCCATGAACTGGCAGGCCCGCTCCGAACTGGTTCTCACCCTGGCCCGAGTTCTATACGTCAACGGCCAATCCACTGACCAGACCCTGGCTGCAACCGAGCGCTTAAGCCACTCTCTTGGACTCCATACCACGGTCCTGGCCCGCTGGGGTGAATTGCAACTCCGTGTTGACGAGGGCGGCGTTACGCGAGTCTCCGCCGTGGCAGCCGACCCGACAGGCGTCGCCATGACCCGCGTTGCCGCGGCTATGCGCGTAGTAGAGGACCTCGGCACGGGCCGCCTTACGCCAGTCACCGCAAAAGAAGAGCTCGAAGCGATCTCGCAAGCGCCGCTGGCACCCACGTGGCTGTTCACGCTCGCGGCAGCGGCTGGAGCCGCCGCGTTAGCGGTCATCTTCGGTGTTGAACATCTGCCGGCGGCAGCACTCATATTTGTGAGCGCAGGCGCAGGGGCTATTCTTCGCCGCTGCTTGGCGCACTACCGTACCAACGTCTTTCTGCAGCCATTCAGCGCCGCCTTGCTCGCCGGAATTATTGGCGCGCTGGCCGTTCGCTACAATTTGAGTTCGTCGCTGCGTCTTGTGGGGGTCTGCCCATGCATGGTCCTGGTGCCGGGCCCAGCTGTCCTCAATGGCGCGCTTGATCTCATCAAGGGCCGCATTCATCTCGGCTCTGCCCGCCTGGTCTTCGCGGGACTCGTGATTCTGGCGATCTCGGTGGGATTACTCCTTGGCTTCGCCCTTCTCGGCGTGTCCTTACCGGTGGACGCGGCTGGCACCGCAGTACCCTTATGGATGGATACGCTCGCGGCCGGCGTGGCTGTTTTTGCCTATGCTGTCTTTTTCTCCATGCCAATGCACATGCTGGCTTGGCCGATCGCAGTTGGCATGTTGGCCCATGCCCTGCGATGGGTCGCGCTCACCATGCTTGCTTCCGGCACCGCATCCGCCGCCGCAATCGCTTGCCTAATCGTCGGATTAATTCTCACTCCCGTCGCTCGCCGTTGGCACATGCCGTTCGCAGCCATCGGCTTCGCCGCGGTCGTTTCCATGATCCCCGGCGTCTTCCTATTCAGGATGGCCAGCGGCCTCGTGCAACTCGCCGGCTCACCCGCCTCGCCGGGACTGGCCAGCGCCACACTCTCCGATGGCATAACCGCCCTCACTGTAATTGTAGCGATGAGCCTTGGTCTGATTATCCCAAAGCTTGCGATCGATCATCTCAGCGAAAAGTACTCGCTGCCATAAGACGCAGCAGTTTGTTTTACGGTAGAACTACCAATAACTCTTTTAGAATCAGCAGTTACAAAATCGTGGGGGCCCCTATATCTTTCCCGTCTCAACTTAACCTTACCAACTGCGGGCGCACGCGCCCATATCAGCAGGCAGCGCCATGCCTGCTGCAAACCCTTGCATTGGAGGAAGTTGCCATGAAGTGGATCGCCTTCGCCGCAGTTCTCTTGCTCGCAGCAAGTTCACTGTCCGCCAAGGACAAGCCGGATTACCAGACGGGCGTCCTTGACCGGATGGATTCCACCGCTTGCGGCTACGCGGAAAAAAACAATAAAACACTAGCCGGCGAGATTCTTGGCACCGACAGCCAGCACAAGCAAACGCAACAAACTCTCTGCCAGGAATACGTCTTGAAAGGCGAGCACATCACTTACCGCATTCGCCCCAGGGACGATAAGCACCCCGCTCTGCTTCCCATCGGGGAAACCGCGGAATTCCGCATCCACAAGGACAAGCTCCTGCTACGCGTCCCCGAGGCGGATGGCAAGGAGCGCGAATACATCGTCGTCTCGATGACGCCCCGAACGGACACAGAAGCAGCCGAAGCCCGGCCAGCCTCCGCCCAACCACAGCGATAGGAGGCTGCCACTCACGACAAATAGGAGGTTCGCCTCAGCTGATCCCCACCAGGTGATCCTCGAACCACCGAACGTCTAACGGCCAGCGAGGAAATGCCTCATTTCCGGCGGGCCGCAGTGCTTTCAAGCGGACTTGGCCAGTACAGGAGTCAGCCGTGCCAGAAGGCAGGCCTGGAGCGGGACCGCTGAGCCTCGGAGTTGTCCAATCCCTGGGGAGCCCTGTTCCCCACTCATCATTACCTTTCGAGCGCCTTTTCCCTAGTCCGTCTTGTCCGCTCCAACCCATTGAAAGAACATGGATGGGAGGCTGGGAAAGCCCCGCCTCTGGTCCCATTCATGAACGCCCTACTGGAAATCCAGGACCTCGAGGTCGCTTATCGCTCGACTGCCGGGCGAGAGTGCGGGGCGCTGGCCGGAGTGAGCTTCGAGGTGTACCCCGGCGAAATTCTCGGCGTTCTCGGCGAATCCGGTTCGGGGAAGAGCACCCTGGCTGCTGCCCTTCTGCGGCTGCTTCCACCAAACGGAAAATTCCGGAAAGGAACCGTGCGCTTCGAGGGGCAGGATCTTCTTCGGGCGCGGCAGCGGGAGTTGCAGAAGGTGCGCGGCGGGCGCATCGGGCTGATTTTTCAAGAGCCGTCGATGGCGCTTCACCCGACGATTCGCACCGGCGAACAGATCAGCAGTGTCATCGCCGCGCATCAGGCGCTCGACCGTCGCGCGCTCCGTGAAAAAACGCTCCAAGTCCTCGCGAAGGTTTTTTCAGCGGACGCGAATCGAATCGCTGAGTCTTATCCGCATCAGCTGAGCGGAGGCCAGCGGCAACGCGTCTTGTTGGCGCAGGCAATTGCGTGTAGCCCGGCGCTCATTATTGCCGACGAGCCAACCGCTTCCCTCGATCCTTCCACCCAGCAAGATATTCTTGAGCTTCTTCGAACGCTGCGCGATCAGTTGCATTGCGCGATGATTCTCATCACGCACAATCCGGCAATTCTGGCCGGGCTTGCCGACAGGATTCTGGTTCTCTATGCCGGCAAGGTTGCGGAAATTGGCCCGGCCTCGGAAGTATTCGGCTCGCCGCAGCATCCCTATACTCGGGCTTTGCTGAAATGTCTCCCTCCGCCGCTCACAGAAAATTTACGTCCACGCAAAAGCAAACTTACGGTCATTCCGGGAGAATCGCCGAACCTGCAACAGCTTGCGAACGGATGCCGATTCGAACCGCGCTGCACCGACAGGATGGATGTTTGCACCACAAGCGAGCCGGCGGAAACGTCCTTGAGCCGCCATCACGCCGTTTCGTGTTTCCGGTACGGGGGCTGAATGCCGGTAAGCAACAAAGACGCTCAGCATCTGCTCCAGGTGCAAAATCTGGAAAAGCGCTACGTGCGCGCAAGCACCGTGAGCCAGAGAGAAGAAGTGACCGCTCTACGCGGAGTCTCGCTCTCCATCCTGCCGCAGGTCACGCTCGCTCTTGTCGGCGAATCGGGCTCCGGAAAAAGTACCTTGGCAAGGTGCGTTGCGTGTTTGGACAAGCCCACATCCGGAACCATCCGCTTCGGGAGCGACGAACTCACAAAGCTCAATGAAAAAGATCTACGCGCGATTCGCCCCAAAATCCAACTCGTATTTCAGGATCCAGCCAACTCTCTAAACCCTCGATGGACTGCTTTCGACATCGTGAGCGAACCATTCGTGATCCAGCAGCGCTTCAGCAATCAGGAGCGACGCGAGAGAACCTTCGCTCTGCTCGAAAGCGTGGGACTCTCTTCACAAAAAGCCAGCCAAAGGCCCGCCGAATTCAGCGGCGGGCAGCGTCAACGACTGGCGATCGCGCGTGCTCTCGCGCTCGAACCCCAACTGCTCATTCTGGATGAAGCGCTCTCCGCACTGGACTGCTCCATCCAGGCGCAAATCGTCAATCTCCTGTTCGAGTTACAGTCGTCCCTCGGCCTTTCCTATCTCTTCATCACTCACGATTTTGCAATGGCCGCGCACGTCTCCGACGAAATTGTCGTGATGGATCACGGACAGATCGTAGAAACCGGGCCGACCGAACGCATCGCACGCTCTCCGAAGCATCCGGTCACACAACGCCTCATGACTGCTGCAACAGCATCTCAAGTCCTTCCCCGCGAACTGCAGGCGGTGTGATGCGCTACTTTCTTCGCCGCACGATCCAGGCCGTTCTCCTTCTCTTCGGAGTTTCTGTGCTGACTTTCCTTTTTTCCGCGCTGGCCCCCGGAAATTATTTCGACGAGATGCGGCTGAATCCGCAAATTTCCAGCGAGACGCTTGCCTCACTGCGCGCCCAATATCAGCTTGACCGCCCGCTGCCCATCCGTTATGCGTACTGGGTGAGCTCCGTTCTTCGAGGGGAGCTGGGTTTCTCGTTTGCGTACAACACCCCGGTCGGTCCGTTGTTGTGGGTCCGTGCTCGCAACACGTTGCTGCTCACACTGACCGCCACTCTGCTCGCATGGGCTCTGGCCCTTCCAGTGGGAATCTGGAGCGCTGCGTCTCTCGGACGCTGGCCTGACCGCGCACTTTCAGGAGCTACTGCAACTTTTCTGATCGTGCCCGAACTTGTGCTGGCCCTGGGGCTCTTGATATTCGCCGTTCGCACAAACTGGTTCCCAACTGGCGGATTCGTTTCCACCGGTTTCGAGACTCTCTCTCCAGCGAACAAACTTCGCGACATCGTACTTCACATGGCCCTGCCGGTCGCCGCACTAGCCCTCTCTTCGCTGCCCATTCTCCTCCGCCACGTTCGCGCAGCAATGGCCGAGGTTTTAGGTGCCCCCTTCCTGCGAGCGGCCGAGGGTCACGGCATCCCGCGGCAGACGCTTCTTTTCAAATACGCTCTTCGCGCTGCGGCAAATCCGCTCATTTCGCTTTTCGGGTTCAGCCTTGGTGCGCTCCTAAGTGGCTCCCTGATCGTCGAAGTGGTGATGAGTTGGCCGGGCCTCGGCCCTCTGTTGCTCGAGGCAATTCTGGCACGCGACGTCTACGTTGTAATTGGCGGAGTCTTGCTCTCCACGATTTTTCTGGTTGGCGGAAATTTCGTCGCCGACATGCTGCTCTATCGGGCCGATCCACGAATCCGCACGGAGTCTGCCGCCAAATGAAGCTCCCCAGCAAGCTCGCAAAGTGGCTCATCGCTCTAGGCTTGCTGCATGGCGCCGTTATTTGCGCGGGTTTCTTCACGCCCTACGATCCTGGAGAACAAGACCGCGAGAACACTTATCAGCCTCCTACTCATATCCATTTGGTTGACTCGCAGGGTCATTTTCATATCCGGCCCTTTTTCTACCGCTATTTGAACCGCGAAGATTTTTCCGAGCCGCCGCAGGAAGACACAACAAAAATTATTCCGCTACGCTTTTTTGCGAAAGGCGCCCGCTACCATCTGATGGGTTTCATTCCGTTGAGTCTGCACTTGTTCTGCTCGGATCCGGGCTCCGGCCGTATCTATCTTCTGGGCACCGACGCTTATGGGCGCGACCAATTCTCCAGAATTCTATTCGGCGGGCAAATATCTCTATTGACTGGTCTGCTCGGCGCATTCGTCACATTGCTTCTGGGTGCATCCATCGGCACGACCGCGGGCTACTATGGCGGCTGGCGCGATGGCCTGCTGATGCGGCTGGCGGAGCTTTTCGTCGCCTTGCCGTGGCTATATCTCCTCTTTGCGTTGCGCGCGTTTTTGCCGCTCGCCGTGAGCCCGCTCGAAGCATTTCTTCTCGTGGTCGTAGTCGTCGGAACCGTGGGATGGGCGCGGCCGGCGCGCCTGATTCGAGGCATTGTCCTGAGCGCGAAGGAGCGCGACTTCGTGCGCGCCGCTCGCGGATTCGGCGCATCCAATACCTATCTTCTCCGGCGGCACATTCTGCCGGAGACCGCGGGCGTCCTCTTAACCCAAGCCGCGATTCTAATTCCGCAATTCGTCCTCGCCGAGATGACGCTTTCGTTTTTGGGTCTGGGGGTGCCCGAACCGCTGGCGAGTTGGGGAAATCTTCTGGCTAATCTGCAGCAATACAGCGTTCTGGTTTCCTACTGGTGGATGTATCTGCCGGCGCTGGCAATTGTCCCGTTCTTTGTCGGATACCTGGGTCTCGCAAGCGCATTGCAGGAGCATGCCAACCCGCACAAGATAGAAGTGGGTGTAACCGGGGACACGGTGTGAGGACGAAACGGGCGTCATTGCTGGTTACTTTGCTCGGGCTGGCGGGCCTGTGTGCAGCTCGCGAGGCTGCCTCGTATCCGCATGCGTTCACACCGCAACAATCGAAATCGGAAGAAGAACTCCTCACGCTGCCCGGCGAACTCGGCCGCCCCGGAGGGCGATTGGTCGTTTCCCTGCGCGCCGAACCAAAAACCCTAAATCCGCTGACGGCCGTTGATGCGCCATCTCGTGAAGTGATTCTCGGTGCAATGCAGGCCGACCTCGTCCACATCAATCGAGCGACACAGCTGACGGAGCCTGCGCTGGCAACATCGTGGAGGGTTTCCGCGGACTATCTGCAATACACGCTCACGTTGAGAAAAGGCCTTCGTTTTTCCGATGGCCACCCCATGGATGCCGACGATATCTTGTTCACGTTTCGCGTGTATTTGGATGAAAACGTTCACGCCACGCAGCGCGACTTGCTCCTCATCGGCGGAAAACCAATCGCCGTGCGTAAAGTCGATGCCTTGACGTTAGTTTTTCAACTGCCGCAGCCGTACGGCGTCGGCGAGAGACTTTTCGATGGCCTTGCTATTCTTCCGCGGCATCTCCTCGAGAAGCCTTACACCGAGGGAAAGCTGGCGGAGACCTGGGCACTTTCGACTCCAGCGAATTTATGGGCCGGACTGGGACCATTTCGCCTGAAAGAGTACATCCCTGGCCAGCGCCTGGTTCTCGAGCGAAATCCCTACTATTGGAAGCAGGATGGTAAAGGAACTCGCCTTCCCTACCTGGACGAACTGGATTTCCTTTTCGTGCCCAGCTCCGACGCGCAGGTGCTGCGTTTTCAATCAGGCGATACGGATGTGATTAGCCGGCTGAGCGCGGACAATTTTTTCCTTTTGCAGCGGCAGCAGCGCGGATTCACGATGGCCGATGCAGGCCCCGGTTTGGAGTACAACTTCGTTTTCTTCAATCTCAACGATTTGGGAGAGAAAGCTTCTTCCGAGATGGCGCGGAAACAGAAGTGGTTCCGCGAAGTGAAGTTCCGCCAGGCAGTATCGCTGACCGTGGACCGCGAGGCCCTTGTGCGGCTGGTTTATCAGGGCCGTGGGGCTGCCCTCTGGGGACCCGTCACACCAGGCAATCGCCGGTGGCTTAATACTTCGGTGCCGCATCCGGCGCGTTCGCTCGATCAAGCAAGGCGACTACTGAAAGAAGCGGGATTTTCCTGGACCAATGCATCGAACGGAGATTCCGTGCTCGTGGATAGTGGCGGCAAGCCCGTTGAATTTTCCATTCTCACCAGTTCCTCGAATGCCGATCGCACGAAAATGGCCACGCTCCTTCAGGACGATTTAAAGCAGCTTGGCATGCACGTCCAGGTGGCACCGCTGGAGTTCCGCTCGCTGATTGAGCGCGTCACGCAAACCAAGGAGTACGACGCGTGCCTGCTCGGGCTGGTGAGCTTTGATGCGGATCCGAATTCGGATCTGAATGTCTGGCTTTCAAGCGGCGGCACCCACCTCTGGAATCCCTCCCAAGCGCATCCGGCAACGACTTGGGAAGCTGAAATGGACCACTTGATGGAGCAACAGCTTTCCGCCACGACTTATGAGCAGAGGAAAAAGCTCTACGACCGCGTGCAGGAAATCCTGGCAGAAAATCAGCCGATGATTTTTTTGGCTAGCCCTCACATTCTGGCCGGGGCAAAGGACACGGTCGGCAATTTTCATGCGGCGGTATTGGAGCCGTATGTTTTGTGGAACGTGGAACAACTTTTTCAGCGCGATGGAGCGGGGAGTAACAGCAAGTGAATCAGGTGATGACCAAGACTCCAAAGAAAGCACCTGCGGCGCTGGACAACAAACGCCTGGTGAAAGAATGCCTCTCTGGCAGCGAAGAAGCATGGTCGGCGTTGATTGACAAGTATAAGTCCCTCATCTACTCGATCCCGATAAAGTATGGACTGCCACAACAGGAAGCCGCCGAAGTTTTTCAGGCCACGTGTGTCGAGCTGCTGACGCGTTTGCCGCAATTGCGCGAGCCACAAGCGCTCCCGAAATGGCTAATGCAAGTGGCGCACCACCAGTGCTACCGGTGGAAGCAGCAACAGCTTCGTCTGGTCAGCCGCGATGGGGACGATACGCTCCCTGAGCCATCCACTCACGCCGTCGCGGACGCCCTGATACAGCAAACGCAAGAAGAGCAGATGCTGCGCGAGGCCATGATGCCGCTCACGCCACAGTGCCGCCGCCTGGTGGAACTGCTTTTCCTGGAAACACCGGCACGTCCTTACAAGGAAGTGGCCGCGGAACTGGGCCTTGCACTGGGTTCCATTGGATTCACCCGGCAGAAGTGCATGGAACGCCTGCGGCGCAATCTGGAAGACCTGGGATTCGTGTGATGTCTGTCACGGCTGAAAAGTCCCGGGTCGAGGAACTCTTCGAGCAATTGGGAAGACTGGATTCCGAACCAACCCGGCGTAAATTTCTTTCTATCCACAAAGAGCTGGTACGCGCGGACGCGTTGAAGCAACTCGCGGATGCGGTGCTCGAAAAAATCCGCGTGGACACCAAAGAAGCTCTGCGCCTTGCGGATGGCGCGCTCCTGATTGCCCGCAAGCTGCGGCGAAAGGAATCGCTGGCGCTTGGGCTGCGCACCAAAGCCAATGCCCTTTACGCCTCCGGCGATAATCGCGGATCGGTCGAATACCATGAACAAGCGATTGCGCTTTATAAATCCCTCGGCAGCGACAAAGAAGCAGCCCGAACGTTAAGCGCATCCATCCAGCCGCTTATTCTGCTTGGCGAATACGACCGCGCCTTCCAGGCGGCGGATCGCGCCCGCGAAGTCTTCACACGCCTAGGCGAAACCCGCCGCATCGCCAACCTCGACAACAATGTCGGCAATATCTTTCATCGCCTGGATCGTTTCGAGGAGGCCATAGCTCATTACGAGAGCGCGTACAAAACGCTCTCTGCATATCAGGATTGGGAAAGAGCCGCGATCACGCTGCACAACATGGCCATGTGCCTGATCAGCTTGAACGACTTCTCACGTTCGCTGGATTGCTATCAGAAATCCCGTGACCTTTGCGAGCGCTACGGAATGCCGTTGCTGCGCGACCAGGCCGACTACAACATTGCTTATCTTTATTATTTTCGCGGCGAATATAGCCGAGCCATCGAGATGCTCTTTGCCACACGCCGCGCCTGCGAGATCAGCGGCGACGCTTATCATCACGCGCTCTGCTATCTCGATCTTTCCGAGATCTATCTCGAGCTGAATCTGAGCGAAGAAGCGCGTGAGATGGCCCAGGAGGGATTTCACCGCTTCGAAAAGCTTGGCATGACCTATGAAGCCGCCAAGACTCTTGCCAATGAAGCCATGGCGTACGGCCAACAGGGAAAATCAGTGCAGGCGCTCGAGCGTTTCGCAAAGGCTCAGGAGATGTTCGCGCGCGAAAAAAATCTGGTCTGGCCCTGGCTTCTGGATTTGTATCAGGCGCTCCTGCTCTTTCGCGAAGGCCGCCACTTCGAGGCTCGGAGACTTTGTTCAGGAGCCGCTGTCTTCTTTGACCAGACGGTGCTGACGGGCAAGGCCGCGCTTTCGCATCTTTTGCTGGCGCGCATTGCCATACAGGTGGACGACCTGGGAGCTGCCGCGTCGGAGACCGAGGCTGCCCTCGCGAAACTCAAGAAAGTGCAATCGCCCGTTCTTGCGTATCAAGCGTATTTCTTGCAGGGACAGCTCGCGCACGGGCGCGGCGATCGCAGGTCGGCCCTCACCGCGTATCAAGAAGCCCGCAAATCGCTGGAAGCGATGCGAAGCCACTTGCATTCCGAGGAATTAAAGATTTCGTTTGTTAAGAACCGCTTGCAGGTTTACGAGGCGCTCGTTGATTTGCATCTGAGTGAAGCGGCGGGCGGGGAATCTTCCGCCGTTGAAGCGTTCGGCTGCATCGAAGCCGCGAAATCGCGCAGCATGAGCGAGATGATTTTTCAGAGCGGGCAGAACCTACCGCTGGGCGATTCCGGGCAGAGCGAACTGGTGCGGCGGATTCGCGATTTGCGGGAAGAATTGAACTGGTATTACCACCGCATTGAGGTGGAACAATTGCGCCCGGAAGAGGCTTCCGGAAAACGGCTTCAGCAGCTTGAGGAAAAAGCCGTTTCGCACGAGAACGAGTTGTTGCGAACTCTGCGCGAACTTCCGGCCAGCGCGCGAGAGAACGGTGCGATCGAGGCTCCCGCCGATTTTTCGCTCGAGAGACTTCAGGCCGCGATTCCAGCGGACTCGGCTATCGTGGAATATTATTCCATCGGAGATCGTTTGGTGGCGGCGGTGGTCACGCGCGGGCACATTAAAATCATTCCTGTGAGCGTGGTGTCGCGCGTTCTCAATTTTCTTCATTTGTTGCGCTTTCAGCTTTCGAAGTTCCGAATGGGTTCGGCGTACACGCACCGGTTCGAACAGCCCCTTCTGCGAGCGACGCAAGGACACCTGGAGTCTCTCTACGACGATTTGGTGGCGCCTTTGCGAGAGCATCTTTCCGTCAAGCATCTGATTTTTGTGCCCCACGGGGCGCTGCATTTTCTGCCCTTTCACGCGCTCAGAAACCGCGGCGAGTATCTCTGCGACTCGTACACGATTTCCTATGCTCCCAGCGCCACGGTTTTCGCGCTTTGCCAGGAGAAAACCTCCGCGGCCGGATCATCCCATTCTCTCGTCATGGGCATCCCCGATGAACGTGCGCCGCAGATTCTTTCCGAGGTGCAATCCGTGGCCAGGCTGCTGCCACAGCCAGAGCTCTTTGTCGGAACGGACGCCACGGCCGATGTTCTGCGCCAAAGGGGAGCTGTCAGTAGCTTGCTACACATCGCTACCCACGGGAACTACCGGCAAGATAACCCGATGTTTTCGAGCATTCGGTTGGGGGACGGATATCTTAACCTCTATGACCTCTATCAGATACGGTTGCCTGCCAAACTGGTGACTTTGAGCGGTTGCGCTACCGGAATGAACTTTGTGTCGGCGGGCGACGAGCTGCTTGGGCTCCAGCGCGGTCTGTTTTGCGCAGGGGCTGCTTCTTTGCTGCTTTCGTTGTGGGACGTTCACGACGAGAGCACCGCGGCGCTGATGCAATCCTTCTACAAAGGCTTCGTGGAAACCGGGAACATGGCCGTGTCGTTACAAGCCGCCATGTTCGAGCTTCGCCAACAGAACCCCCACCCTTATTTTTGGGCTCCGTTTGTCCTGATCGGCAAAGTCGCTGATAAAAAAAGTCTTAGCTAGCTCTTGTCCTAGCTATATTTTTCGAACGCGGACCTGCCCTTATGCCCGAGTACGCGGAAGCGCACTCTCCGCTGGGGAGCGGGAGGACATAGAAAGCGAATGGGGGAAGGAATATGAAACACTATAACACAGAGGAATGGGTCGATTACGTGAACCAGGTAGACAGCGGCGTGCAGCGGCAGGCGATGGAGAAACACCTCGCAACTGGCTGTAAACAATGCACTAAGGAGCTCTCTCTGTGGCAGAGGGTTCGCGCCAACGCAGCCGCGGCGACGGAGGCCAGCTACCAGCCTCCTGCAGAAACGGTTCGGCTGGCCAAGGCTTTGTATTTAACCATTCGGTTAAATACAAAACAGCCGGAATCGCAACCTGGCCTGGTTGAAGTGCTCTTCGACAGCTTTCTGCAGCCAGCCCTTGCGGGCACCCGTTCGACTGCAAGTGGAGCTCGGCAAATACTTTATCGTGCTGACCGCTATCAGGTGGACATTCAGATAGAGCCGAAGCCGGAAGGCAACCGCCTCGTGGTTATCGGCCAATTGTTGGATATAAGCCATGCGGACGCCCCCGACCCAGCAGTTCCGGTCACCCTTAACAACCACTGCGGCGCGGTTGTCCGCATCGCAACGAATGAATTTGGCGAGTTCCGTGGTGAGATCGAAAACGCGGGCGACCTGGAAATCTCCTTTCCAGGCCAGCAAGAGAAGCCCGTTGTTATTTCGGTCCGTAACGCCGCTAGGAAGTTGCCGGACGGTGTGGCATGACGCGAGCCATGGATTTTAGTTTTACAGGGGAGTCCCACTTTAGTACGCGAGTACCAAAGCCCTCTGTATCTTTCGATCGGCACCAAACTCCCACTCGTACCATTTGCCTAAGAGGAAGACTCCGCAAGACTTAGCGGGTACTTTTTCGGGCGGACGAGCGGGAGTGATTTGCAAGCAGGAGACCCTGAGATGGGACTGAATCTTATGAAACGCAACTTTCGCCTCTTCGCAGTTCTTATTGCTCTCTTGGCCACAGCGGCTACGCCGACTGCCGCCCAAAACCGCTATATCGTTCGCACCAAGGGTGGCCTGGGCTCGGTCCTCAAACTGTGCCTGGCTTCCAACTGCCAGGTCCAGGGAGCCTTGGACGGAAACATCGGGCAGACCTATTTGGTGACTTCCAGCCAAAATCTGGTGACAAACCTCCTCGGGTTTGTCGGGAATCTTTTGGAGCAGCTACTTGGCATTGTGAGCGTTGAGGCCGACCAGCTCCTGCCGCTGCCTCAAACTTCCCTGACCACGATCCCCGGCAGCCTTTATAGCCTGACTCCGGTGACTTACTACGGAGCGGTGGTTCCCCAGGGCTACGTATCGCAACCAGCTACGCAAATCGTCCGCCTGGTGGACGCGCAAAACGGCTTTAATGTCACCGGCACAGGCATTGTGGCCGTTATTGACACTGGCGTGGACACGACCCACCCCGTGCTTTACCCCGTCCTGCTGCCCGGCTATGACTTTACGCGCAACCAGCCCGGCGCCTCTGAATGGTTGGATGTACCGCAGTTACAAGGCAACACCACGGGCAATGGCAGCCAGACGCAGCCCGTCCTCGTTCAGCAATCCAGCGCCGCGATTCTCGACCAATCCTCGGCAGCAATTCTCGATGGCGGCCCATATTCGGACTTCGGCCACGGCACGATGACCACTGGCCTTGTGCACCTGGTCGCGCCAACGGCTAAGATTCTTCCTCTGAAGGCATTCAGCGCCAACGGAACGGGCTACCTTTCGAACATCATCGCAGCGATCTACTACGCCGTTCAAAACAACGCCAACATCGTGAACATGAGCTTCGACACGCCATCCTCGTCGGCCGCGTTCTCGGCGGCGGTCTCTTACGCAAACCAGAATGGCCTGATCCTCGTGGCCGCGGCTGGCAATGCCAGCACGAGCGCTGCGGTCTATCCGGCCGCGTTCAATTCCAACGTGATGGGTATTGCCTCCACGTCGAATGAGGACACACTGTCTAGCTTCTCCAACTACGGCAGCACGGACGTGTGGATCGCTGCTCCTGGCGAATACGTGATGAGCACTTATCCGGGCGGCACCTATGCCAGTGAGTCCGGAACGTCGTTCAGCTCGCCGATCGTAGCGGGCTCAGCGGACCTGCTCATGAGCGTGAAGCCTGGGCTTAACCAATCCAACGCGTCCACGGCACTGGCTCACGCGGTCAAGCTGACCCCCAGCGTCAACAACGGGCGCCTTGACATTTACCAGGCCATTTCCGCCTGGGTGAACGCCGCGAGCGCGCAGTAGGAACCGAAGATGGCCAGCGAGCGCATTCCGGTACTCACCGCAGACTTCCCCATGCCGTGGGTGCCGGAATCGCTTCGTGTTAAGCAGTTGGAAGAGCAATTATCCTCTCTGCGCAGCGCTGTGATCTGCGGATTCAATCAGCTTCTGGACCTGAAGGATCTGAACACCGGCGTACACAGCACGCGGCTGGCAGAATGGGGCATGCGCGTCGGGCAAGAGCTTGGACTGGAAGAATCGCAGCTGCAAAACCTGGAAGTTTCCGCGCTGCTTCATGATATTGGCAAGGTCGGAATTCCTGATTCCATCCTGAGAAAGCCCGGAAAACTGGACGATGCCGAATTTGAGTTGATGAAGAAGCATCCTGAGTATGGATGGGCGGTTCTGCGGATGCTCCCCGGGTTCGAACGCGCCGCACTGGACATTCTCCACCACCACGAAAGGTGCGACGGTAAAGGCTATCCGGCCGGTTTGCGCGACACGGAAATTCCCATCGTTTCCCGGATTGTTTGCGTCATCGATGCTTTCGATGCGATGGTCTCTTCGCGGCCCTATCGCAAGGGCTTGCCCTACGAAGAAGCCGTGCGCCGTCTAGTCGAATGCAGTGGCACGCAATTTGACGCCAAAGTGGTGCAGTGTTTTCTGTCCTTCGCACAAGCAGAAATGTCCACGGTATTCGCTGCTGCGGGGACGTCGGTTTCGTCCGCGCTATAACCCCCTTCACGCAGTAAATCTGGCTTTTTTGTCTTTCGCGTCGCTTTGGTTGTGCTTCCGTTTGATCCAGCATTACTCAACGATCAGAACGCCCTTATCCGATTACAATTGGTGGCCGCGGAACAAACTCTGCCTGGAGGAGCACCGTATGGGTCACCCGGTTTTGGATCTGACAAATAAGACGGCAGTGGTGATTGGAGGGACCAGTGGCATCGGGCTGGCGCTGACTCGTGGTCTGGCTTGTGCCGGGGCCAACGTAGTGCCCACTGGCCGCCGTCTGGATTTCGTGCAAAGCGCCGCAGCCGAAGTCTCGGCGATGGGGCGGAAGTCGCTCGTGCAAACTTGCGACGTCACGGAAAACGCAAGCATCCAGAAGCTGCTGGAGTCTGTTTGTGGTGCATTCGGAAGCGTCGAAATCCTCGTGAATTGCGCAGGCCGTACAAAACGAATGCCGACGCTGACGTTTCCCGAAACCGAATGGAACTCGATCATGGAAACCAATTTGAACGGGACTTTGCGCGCTTGCCAGATCTTTGGCAAGCACATGATTGAGAAGCGCTACGGGCGCATTATCAACATCGCTTCGCTTTCTTCTTTTGTAGCGCTGTTTGAGGTCGCCGCATACAGCGCCAGCAAAGCGGCCGTGGCTTCACTGACAAAATCGCTGGCTATCGAGTGGGCGAGTTCGGGAGTGTGCGTGAATGCCATTGCTCCGGGCGTGTTTCGGACGGACTTGAATGCGGGTCTATTGGATGGAACGGATCGCGGGCGGGAATTTTTGCTGCGCACGCCGATGAAGCGTTTCGGCAATCTGGATGAACTGAGCGGCGCTGCCATCTTTCTCGCTTCGGATGCGGCTAGCTTTGTTACAGGGCACATATTGGCGGTGGATGGCGGCTTTCTGGCGAGCGGCGTCAATCAATAATACCGTTTGAGGAGCCTGCAGTTGCGTAATACGCCGAGAAGGTAGCGGAAAGGCTAAACTTCGCCGGGTAGAATTTGCATACCGGTTTCGGCCTGATATCGTTTTTTTTATAGCTGTTTGGGCCGTTGGTTCATCAAAAACCGAGCGGTGACGGTTTCCTTGCAGGGCTTATTTGGGCCGTGTCCTGAGTTAGACTTGGACACGATTGGCTGGCCCGCTGAGATACTCCCAAGGCTTGGTTCGCTTTGTGAGCCTGTCAGCGAGGGAGCACACCATCGAAAGGACTTCCTTATGAGTGCGAAAATTCTGTTCACGGGCAAAACCCACACCACTGCCGGCAAGGACGGCGCCGCTCGGAGTGCTGACGGGTTTCTTGACAT
>Ga0181531_10000029_pt1 | contig 139614 bp, 119 predicted proteins | sample PEATcosm2014_Bin_38_FD_119743 | JGI IMG/M metagenome (GOLD analysis project Ga0181531, IMG submission 119743) | Peatland microbial communities from MTU Mesocosm Facility, Houghton, MI, USA - PEATcosm2014_Bin11_10_metaG | ecosystem: Environmental > Terrestrial > Soil > Wetlands > Peat | place... | reverse complement strand
CAGCCAAAGCCCCCGAGGAAAGAACACCAAGAGAAATGCCACTCATTTCTTCCTTTTTCTTTCTCGCCCTGCTCATTAATTAAGGGTACTACCGGTGTCTCACGGATGTTGGCACGGAGGGAACACTAAAACGGGCGGGAGCGACCCCACTTTTGACGGCTTTCAGCCGCCCAAAAGTTGTGCGGGGTCGCTCCCGCCCGTCACGCAGGAAGCGTGACAGTGTTTTGCCCGCGTGCATACACGGATGTAATCAACCTGAATACGGAGAGGAAATGATTCCGAGTAAAGAAAGGAGAAAATCTCGATGGCAGTATTGAAAGCACCACCCAAGCAACCCAAGACGACAGTAGTTCAATTAAGACTCGACGACGAAGCAAAGACCAAGCTCGCGAAATACGCAGAGTTTCTCGATTGCTCACCGTCGTACGTCGTGATGGAGGCCTTGAAACTTGTCTACAACAAAGACAAAGAGTTTCAGGCGTGGCTTTCAGCCGAACACACAGTAATCAGGCAGCAAGCTCGAAAGGAGAATCGTTCCAACTGGAGTTGAAGTAAAACGCCAATGCAAAACCGCCTCCAATCTGGCATGCGTGAGAACCCAGCGTCCGACCGACGACATGGCTCACGCCAAGCAGTTCCCAGTCTTTCGGAAGCAGGTCTCGTCGAGCAGAACACATCAACCTCACAGCCGCTGGCACTTGGCGAAAATCATTCGTTCGGCGGCGCTGATAGCAAGCCCCATGCCGCCCCACCCCGCGCGGCCACAGGCGAAGAGAGAAAAGGCCAAAACGAGAGTCAAGCTCAGACTGTCGCAGTCGCACTCATGTCTTCACAAAGGCCTACGCTCGACTTCGAGCCGATGATTGGAAGCCCCGAGGCGGCCAAACTGCTCGGCAACATCCACGTCAAGACGCTGCAGCGCTACGCTCGTCGACGACGCATTCCTGGATATCAAATTGGAGGTCATTGGTATTTTCGTGCATCGGAACTGGACTCCTGGTTGCGATCTCAGGTAAATTCAAATTGCCAACCCGCTGACCGCGTGGATTTCACATAGGAGACACCATAGTGAAACTCACAAGGCAACGGTATCAATCGGGAAGTTTGACCAAAGAGAAGCGGAAGGCTGGCCCGGCGGTTTGGATTTTCAGATGGCGTGAGAATACCCCAGACGGCAGGGTCAATCGGAAGGTGGTTGTGGGCAACGTAGAGCAGTTACCAACCAAAACAGCAGCTCGCAAGGCCTCTGAACCGCTTCGCACCAACGCCATCGCGGACAACCCCGCAGTGCCGATGACTGTCAAGCAGTTGGTCAAGCACTACAATGCGAATGAACTGCTAAGCAAAGCGCATTCCACACAACGAACCGTAGAGACATCCTTAAATGTCTGGGTCACTCCGAAATGGGGAGAGCACAGACTCTCGGATGTACGAACGGTTGCAGTCGAGAATTGGCTGCATGGACTTTCGCTGGCGAACGCAACAAAGGCCAAAGTCAGAAACGTCATGCACGGGGTCTTTGCCCACGCCTGTCGTCACGACTGGCTATCAAATAATCCCATCAGCCTTGTACGACAGAGCGCGAAGCGGGAGAAAATGCCTGCCGTCCTGGATGCGGAAGAACTCAGAAAACTTCTTGCTGAACTTCAGAACCCCGCTCGCGCAATGGTCTTCCTGACCGCCGCTACCGGATTGAGGGTGTCTGAGGCTCTGGGCCTGAAGTGGTCTGACGTGGACTTCGGTACTAGAGCCATCAACTTGAACCGCGCCGTAGTTCATCAACATGTAGGCAAGATGAAGACGGAAGCGTCACAGAAACCAGTTCCAATGGATGGTGCCTTAGCTACTGCACTCCTTGAATGGAGCAAGCAGACGGCTTACCGCCAACCGCAGGACTGGGTGTTCGCAAGCCCGAAGATGAGTGGCACGCAACCCTACTGGCCGGAATCAATGCTCAAGTGCTATGTGCAGCCCATCGCCAAACGCCTGAGCATTACGAAGAAGTTAGGGTGGCATACGTTCCGCAGAACTTTGGCAACGCTTCTCACCGCCGGCGATGCGACTGCCAAGACCACTCAAGAACTGATGCGGCACGCGAACGCCGGAATCACGATGAACCTGTATGCACAGGCTCTGACGCCGGTGAAGCGTGCGGCACACTTAAAGGTGGTTGAGATGATCCGGCCCGTGGCCGAAGGGGGTTCTGTTCCTTTGTGTTCCCACGCTGAGGAAGCAGAACCTGTAAGTGCTTGATTTAATGGAGCGGCCTATCGGAATCGAACCGACACCTGAACCTTGGCAAGGTTCCGTACTACCACTATACTAAGGCCGCTCAATCTCGCTTCTTTTTATAACACGCCAGCCTGTGCAGCGACAAGCCCATCGTCGCGCCACTTTTAACCCTGCAATCTGCGAAAGGAAACTACCTCAGGACACTTGTGTAACTCGGGCGGACTTAACCACCGGCGAGCGTTTCTGCCGGTCTGCGAAGCGATCCGCCTTGTCCTTGTCGGTGTACACGCGGCCAAACTTCTCGCCGTCCGCGTAATAAACCGTCACCAGAAAATGATGATGCTTTCGTCTTTTGTCTCTGCTGAAATTGGTCGGTTCTTTCTTCGCGGACTTTTTTGTCACAGTTTTCGTCACAGAGGCCATCCCTGTTGTGTGATACGTCGTATTAGGCAACTATCGCAGGGATGCGCCACATGTGCAAGTACGCCCCTAGATAGTTAAGCGACTTCTCTAACAACAATTTGGAATGTGACAATCGCGTAAACGGTTGATGTTCACGGCCGATGTTCCATTGCCCCACAGAGCCCCAAAGCCCGTTCATGTCTGCTTTAGGAGCGCAAGAAGTCCTTTGTAAATGTTTTGGATGAACCCCTCAACCCGCCAGTTGCGCAGGAAGTTGCTTTCCAGCCGCATTTTCACCCTTTTGCCGCATTTTTCATGCGGCCAAAGTGGCCTGCTGCGCATCCAAAAGATGTTGCGCATGATGAAACTTTTGCGGCGTTTTTTCGTCTTACTGAGTGAGGCCAACGATAAGCTGTATGTGGCGGAGATTGAATGCCATGATGACCATAACGAAACTCCCGCCCCTCGTGGAAGACCTGCGAACTCATTCGCAGGAGCAGATTGCTGAACTTCGCATTCTGCTACAGTCCGGGGCTCCTTCGCGGCCAGATCCGCGGCGGCCCGGCTTCTTTGAAGTCGAAGGGCGTTCGAGCATTTATTACGTTTTTAAATATCCTACGGGGTCGAAGGTAATGCTGCTCGGCGTATGGGAACGCGATAGCGATCCCGTTGCGGAGCTAGTGGCTTACACCTGCCCCGCGGCGTAAATTCCCGTTTTTCTCCTGAGAGCGCATAAATCTGAAAAGCGTCCCGGTGGCAGCCGGGACGCTTTTTAGTTTCTACTCTTTTTCATCCAGATTCAGCGCCGCCGAGTTGATGCAATACCGCAATCCCGTTGGCTTGGGTCCGTCGTCAAACACGTGCCCCAGGTGCGCGTCACACCGGCTGCACTTTACTTCGACCCGCTTCATCCCATGGCTCACGTCCGTCTCCGTCTCAACCACCCCTTCCCCCGCCGGCGCGTAAAAACTCGGCCACCCGGATCCCGAGTGGTATTTGGTCTCCGACGTAAACAGCGGCTGCCCGCAGCACACGCACTTGTACACTCCAGGCGTCTCCGTGTCTTCATACTCCCCGGTGAAGGGCGGTTCCGTCCCCTTCTGCCTCGTGACGTAGTATTGATTCGACGTGAGTTGTTTCTTCCACCCCGCCGCATCTTTCTGAATCTTCTCGTCCATCGTGTTCTCCTGCCCCCGCAGTCTATCTCAGGCTTGCTCTTGCTGACGTATTGGATACCGCTCAAGCCGCTTTGGATTCGCCCGCGGTTCCCGTTACCTCGATTGCCCCCGAGTTCTGACTCCAAACCCCATAGTCCAAAACATCGCGAATCCCACGCCCAAAACCGCAGTTGACACCCAGCCGGAATTTCTTTATTTTCATACCATGATCTCTCGGGCGCATCGCCACCATCCTAATCACGGCCACAAAGCGCGCCCGATGAGTTGTGCATAGACTTCGCAACACAAAGCACTCATCGGCCCGCTGGCGCAGCAAGCCCCAGCGGGTTTTTTGTTTGTAGCAGCTATGGAGTGCGGGAGCCCTGCTCCTGCTTTTGAGAAGTAAGCGGCACTAGTATCTCGCCATTTTCGAGGAGGCGCCGCAAACAGGAAGAGAGAGCATCGCAGCATGACTACAAACATCGACTTCGACAAATCCGGCGGCCTCGTCCCTGCCATCATTCAAGATCACCTCTCCGGCGAAGTCCTAATGCTCGGCTTCATGAACTCCGTCTCTCTCGCCGAAACCCAGCGCACCGGTGAAGTCGTCTTCTTCAGCCGCTCCCGCAACAAGCTCTGGAAAAAAGGTGAATCCAGCGGTCACGTCCTCAAACTCCGCGAACTCCGCGTCGACTGCGACGCCGACGCCCTCCTCGTCAAAGTCGAAGCCCTCGGCCCCGGCGTCTGCCACGAGGGCTACCGCACTTGTTTCTTCCGCAGACTAAACTCCGACGGCACCGCCAAAATCACCGACAATCGCGCTTTCGCTCCGGAATCCGTCTACGGCTCCGTGTCCGAAAAGCAGGAGAAAAAATCGTGAGCCCGCTTAAGCTCGGCATTCCCAAAGGCAGCCTGCAAGACGCCACCCTCGATCTCTTTGCACGCGCTGGCTGGAAAATCACACTCAGTTCCCGCAGCTACGTCCCGGCCATCGACGATCCCGAAATCGAATGCCTCCTCATCCGCGCACAGGAAATGGCCCGCTACGTTGAATCCGGCGCCCTCGACGCCGGCATTACTGGCCATGACTGGGTCGTCGAAACCGGCGCCGCGGTCGACGAACTCTCCGAACTCGTCTACGCTAAGCAGCGCCTCGCCCGCGTCCGCTGGGTCCTCGCCGTTCCCGAAGACTCCGCAATGCGCGATGTCCGCGACCTGCAAGGTAAAACCATCGCCACAGAAGTCGTACAAATCACCGAAAAATATCTCGCCCGGCACAACGTAAAAGCCCGCGTCGAATTCTCCTGGGGCGCCACCGAAGTCAAAGTCCCGCAACTCGCCGACGCCATCGTCGAAGTCACCGAGACCGGCTCCTCCCTCCGTGCCAATCGCCTCCGCATCGTGGATACCGTCCTTGAATCCGCCACCGTCTTCATCATGAATCGCGCCGCAGCCGCCGATCCCGCCAAGCGCGAAAAAGCGGAAAACCTGATCCTGATGCTGCAAGGTGCCATCGCCGCCGCCAGCAAAGTAGGCCTGCTCCTCAACGTTCACCGCGACGATCTCTCCGCCGTTCTTGGCGTCTTGCCGGCCCTCAAGAAGCCCACCATTTCGGCCCTCAGCGACCCCGATTGGGTGGCTATCAATACCATCGTGGAAGAGGCCGTCGTCCGCCAAATCCTGCCAAAACTAAAAGCCGCCAAAGCCCAGGGCATCGTCGAATATCCCCTGAACAAAATCGTGCTCTGATGCGCATCCTTAAGCTCACTCCGGCAATCGAAAAGAGCCTCCTCCGCGCCCGCCACGAGCGCGATCGCGAAGCGGAGCGCATTGCCTCAAAAATCATCGCCGACGTCCGCAAACGGGGCGACTCGGCCCTCATCCATTACGCGGAAAAATTCGATGCGCTCGACCTCCGCCGGAATGGACTCTGGATCGACGAAAAGGAATTCGACGGACTTGCTAAACAAGTCAGCCTGGATTTTCGCCGGGCTGTCCATCACGCCGCTCGCAACGTTCGCGCAGTAGCTCGCCAACAACTTCCTCGCCCCTGGTCGCTCGCAGTCGAACCTGGCGTGACCATTTCACAGCTCGTCCGCCCCATCGACTCCATCGGCTGCTATATCCCCGGTGGCCGTTTCGCGCTGATCTCCACCATGGTCATGACGGTCGTCCCAGCCCAGGTCGCAGGGGTTCACAACATCACAATCGTCTGCCCCAAGCCAAACGCCGAACTTCTCATCGCCGCAAGCATCCTTGGCGTCAAGAAGATCGCGCGCATAGGCGGCGCCCAAGCCATCGCCGCCCTCGCCTATGGCACGAAACAGGTCCCTCGCGTCGACAAAATCTTCGGCCCAGGCAACCGCTTCGTCACCGCCGCCAAACAACTCGTCAGCAGCGATTGCGCCATTGATCTCCCCGCAGGCCCCACCGAAGCCATCGTTCTCGCCGCGGCAGGCAACCCAAAATTCATCGCCGCCGATCTCCTCGCGCAGGCCGAACACGCTCCCGACGCTGGCAGCTTCCTCGTCACGCCGTCGAAAACACTGGCACGCAAAGTTCAATCGGAAGTCGAAGCCCAACTCGCGAATCTCCCGGCAAACAATCCGGCTCACTTGTCCATGGAAAGAACGGGTGCCATCCTCCTCGCATCCTCAATAGCTGCCGCCTGGGACTTCACCAATCGCTTCGCGCCGGAACATCTCAGCCTCCCAACCTCGCCCGATTCCCTTCTCAAAAGAATCACCGCCTCCGGCACTATCTTCCTCGGCCCGTGGGGTGCGCAGCCCCTCGGCGACTACATCACCGGCAGCAATCACGTCCTACCAACAGGCGGCTCGGCGCGCATGCGCGGCGGCCTCTCCTCCGCCGACTTTGTAAAATGCATCACCGTCCAAACAGTCCACCGCACCGGCTTCCATCGCCTCGCCAACGATGCAATAAAATTGGCCAAGGCCGAAGGCCTCCAAGCCCACGCCAATGCCGTCGAGGTCAGGAAATGAAGTCCAGCCTATGAGGCTCCACCAATGATCCAACTCCGCGCACAGGTAACCCATGCACGGGCGCATGTACAGGCGCGTGTAGGGACGCGCTTCAGCGCGTCCCTTCCCCTCTCCACTTTCTCTGTGCCCTCTGTGTTAAAAGACACGTTCCACCCAACCTCGACTTCTCCGTTGACCGCGTCTCTTTCCATCACGGGTGACGGATCACGGGCCACGGATCACGCCACACAAAAAGGCCGCACATGACTCCTCAACTCCCAACACGCCAGGCCATACTCGACCGCCGCACTTACGAACCCCCCGGCGAAGGTCGCGCCGACAAACTTCGCCTGGACTTCAACGAAAACACCGCAGGCTGCTCGACAAAGGTCCAGCGCGCCTTGGCAAAACTCACTCCCAAACTTCTCTCGATGTATCCCGAATACGAGCGCGGCACGCGCCGCCTCGCGCGCCATTTCCGCGTCGCTTACGAAGAGCTTCTTCTCACCAACGGCGGCGACGACGCCCTCCGCCTCTTCTTCGACGCCTTCGTGGACGCCGGCACCACCGCCGTCATCATCGAACCCACATTTCCCATGTACCGCTACTGGGGCGAAGTAGCCGGAGCCAAAATCGAAGTACAGCGCTATGGCCTCAACATGGAATTCCCGCTGGAAGGAGTCCTCAACGCTCTTGCACTAAAGCCCCGCGTCCTCTTTGTCTGCAATCCCAACAACCCGACCGGCACGCTGCTCGAAATAACCGTTATAGAAAAAATTCTGCAAGCTGCTACGCACACCGCCGTCGTCCTCGACGAGGCCTACGCTGAATTCTCCGGTCTTACCGTCATCCCGCTGATCCATCAATATCCGCAGCTTTTTGTCGCGCGCACGTTTTCCAAAGCCGCGGGCCTCGCCGGACTCCGCTTGGGCGCGGTCATCGCCTGCGAGGAATCTCTCGCCATCCTTCGTCGCGCCACGGCTCCCTTCCCCGTCAACGTAGCCGCGCTAACAGCCGCCGAAGCCGCCGTAGGCGATCCCAAAACGATGAAGCTCTATGTCAAAAATATGCTGCGAACGCGCGCCTGGTTCGAAAAAGAGCTCCACAAACTCGAAGTAAGAACCTGGCCCAGCGCCGGCAACTTCCTGCTCGCCGATTTCGGCCCTGGCGGCTCGGAAATGTGCTCGCAACTCCAGGCAAAACACGGCGTCCTTCTCCGCGATCGCGCCAAAGAGATTGGCCCCGGCATCGTCCGCGTCAGCATCGGCACACAAAAAGAAATGGAGCGCTTGCTGAAACTCATCAAGCGTTACCGCTGAGGACCTCGCTCATGCCTCGCACCGCCGCCATTCATCGCAAAACCAACGAGACCGATATCCGCCTCAAACTCAATCTCGACGGCCAATGCAAATCCCGCATCAACACCGGCATCCGTTTCTTCGATCACATGCTCGATCTCGTAGCCCGCCACGGAGCCTTCGATCTCGAAATATCTGCGAAGGGCGATCTCGACGTGGACCAACACCACACCGTAGAAGACGTTGGCATCACCCTCGGCGAAGCCGTGCAAAAAGCCCTCGGCACAAAGCGCGGCATCCTCCGCGCAGGCTATTTCCTAATGCCCATGGACGAAACCTTGGCCGCCGCCGCTATTGACCTGAGCGGCCGCCCGTACTGCGTAATCAACGCAAAAATCAGCGCCAAGCAAGTAGGCGGTTTCCAGGTCGAACTACTCGAAGATTTCTTCCAGGGCTTCGCCCAATCCGCCCGCGCCAACCTCCACCTCCGCTCTCTCTACGGCCGGTCCTCCCACCACCAGGTCGAAGCCATCTTCAAAGCCTTCGCTCGCGCCTTGCGATTTGCCGTCTCTCGCGACAAACGCCTCGCCCGCGTCCTCCCCAGCACCAAAGGCCTCCTCTAATGCCAACGCAATCACCTCTCATCTTCTCCGTGCCCGCTGTGCTCTGCCACTCTGCGTTCTCTGTGCCCTCTGCGTTAAAAAAACACGTTCAACCAAATCTCACTCTGTCGGCGAAGCTCCGCTCTTTCTTCCACGGATCACGGGGCACGGGCCACGGGCCACGCCTCACGGAACGCACATGAACCTTCTCCTCCTTGACCACGGCGCCGGCAATGTCACTTCCGTCGAGCGAGCTCTTCATCGCCTCGGCGCAAATCCGCAACGCGCCAACACAGCCGAATCTCTCGCCACCGCGGACGCCATCATCCTGCCCGGAGTCGGTCACTATTCCGCCCTCATCCGCGCCCTCGACGAACGCCAACTCCGCGCGCCGCTCGTCGCCGCTATCCAACGCGGCGTCCCCTTCCTCGGCATCTGTCTCGGCCTGCAAGCTCTCTACAAATCCAGCCAGGAAGCTCCCGAACTCAATGGCCTCAACCTTCTCCCCGGCCACGTCTCTTCCCTTCCCGCCAACGTCAAGCTCCCTCACATGGGCTGGAACCAGCTCCAACTCAGCCGCCCCTCTCGCCTCCTCGCCAACATTTCCCCTGACGCCTTCTTTTACTTCGCCCACTCCTTCGCGGCTACAGAAACCAACGGCGAAGCCGTAGCCCTCTGCAACTACGGCGCCCCCTTCGTCGCCGTCATCGAAAACCGCAACATCCACGCCACCCAATTCCACCCCGAAAAAAGCGGCGCCCCCGGCTCGCAGCTCCTCGAAAACTTCTTAGAGGCTAGCCACTCATGAACAGCGCACGGCCACAAAATGTCTTGCCTGCCTCCTCTCTCTCTGCCCTCTATGCTCCGCTCTCCGTGCGCACTGTGTTAGAAAAACGCAGTCAACCCAACCGCGATTCTTCCGCGACGCATTGCTTCTCTCACGGGTCACCCTCTCCCGTCGAGGCCATTCCATGTCTCTAGCCCGCCGCATCATTCCCTGCCTCGACACCGACGGCGACCGCGTCGTCAAAGGCGTCAACTTCGTCGGCCTGCGCGATGCAGGCGATCCGGTTGAACTCGCCGCTCGCTACAACGCCGAAGGCGCTGATGAACTCGTCGTCCTCGATATCGCCGCTTCCCGCGATCGCCGTCCCACATTCATCGAAACCATCCGCCGTGTCGCCGCCGAGCTTTCCATCCCGCTCACCGCGGGCGGCGGCATCCGCTCCCTCGAGGATGCTCGCTCCGTCATCCAGGCCGGCGCAGACAAAGTCGCCGTCAACACCGCCGCCGTCGCACGCCCCGAACTCATCACCGAGCTTTCTCGCGAATTCGGCGCTCAAGCCGTCGTCCTGGCCATCGATGCCAAGTTCTTAAGTCAGCCGGCGACTCAAACGAACAATGGTCCCGAACCATCCCAACCAGACGCGCCGGTCTATGCGTACCTCTCCCGCCCGCAAACCTCTGCCCCTTATTGGGATGTTATGGTCCGCGGCGGACGAGAGTCCGCTAACATGGACGCGGTCCGCTGGGCCCAATATGGCGTCGCCGCCGGCGCGGGCGAAATCCTCCTTACTTCCATGGACCGTGACGGCACACAGCTCGGCTTCGACGTTCCTCTCACAGCAGCCATTTCGCGCGCTGTCTCCGTTCCCGTCATCGCCAGCGGCGGCGCAAAGCTCCCTGAGCACTTCGCTCAGATTTTCTCCGAAGGCTCTGCTGACGCGGCTCTGGCCGCCTCCATCTTTCACGACAATGTCCAATCCATCCGCGTCCTCAAACAATTTCTCACCGCGCAAAAAATCGAGGTTCGGTTCCCATGTTGATTCCCTGCATCGACCTGCAATCCGGCCAAGCTGTCCAACTCGTCCACGGCCGCAAACGCGAACTCTCGGTCTCCGACGTTTTTGGCCAGCTCGAAAAATTCCGCAAATATCCATGGCTTCACGTAATTGACCTGGACGCCGCCATGCACAAAGGCGACAACAATAATCTGGTGAAGGATTTATGCACGAAGGCCCTCAAAGCGTACGGCCAAAGGGTCCGCGCAGGAGGCGGCATTCGCACCGCATTCCGGGCCAAAGAACTCCTCGATTGCGGCGCCGAGCAAATCATTATCGGCAGCGCCGCTTTCCACAACGGCAAACCCAACAAACGTCTCCTGGCGAATTTGCGCGGAAAAATCGGCAGCACGCGCATCGTCATCGCTCTCGACACCGCCAAAGGCCGCATCGTCGTGGACGGCTGGCGTCGCAAGCTCGCGCTTCATCCGGAAGACCAGATGTCCGCGCTCGAACCCTACTGCGCCGCCTTCCTTTGCACCGACGTGGACCGCGAAGGCACCATGCAGGGCGCGCGGCTCGAATGGTTTACTGCGCTCCGCCACGCCACGCATCACCCCATCATCGCCGCAGGCGGCATAAAATCCCGCCGCGAAATCACAGCTCTGGAAAAACTCCACATGGACGCTGCAGTGGGCATGGCCGTCTACAAGAACCGCCTCCGCTGATTTTTTCTTGAGGAAGAATTAATCGCAGTATTGCAGGAGTCTTGCTACGATACGCACCCATGCGAAAACTAACCGTCCTCTCTTCTCTGCTTTTTCTCTTCACCCTCGCAACCGGCGCACAGACCGACGCGCCCCTCGCCTTCACGCTAAAGCCTCTCGCCAACAACGTCTACGCCGCCATCAAAGCCCCAAACAGTAAAGCCGGTTCCAATGCGGGTTTCGTCATCGGCGACGACGGGGTCGCCGTCATAGACACGTTCCAGGACGCCGACGCCGCGAAACAACTCCTCGCCGAAATCCAGAAACTCACCAAGCTCCCCATAAAGTTTGTTGTCAACACGCACTATCATCTCGATCACGTCACCGGCAATGGCGTCTTTGCACAAGCCGGCGCTGTCATTATCGCCCACAAAAACGTCCCAGGCTGGATTCACACCGAAAACCTCAAGTTCTTTGGCCCTACTCCGAAGCCTGAACAAAAAGCATGGGTGGACGGAATCGTGTCGCCCAACCTCGTCTACGACTCCTCCATCGAGCTTCTCCTGGGATCGAAGCGCGTTCTGGTTCGCTATTTCCTCGGCCACACCGGCGGAGATTCGGTCGTCTCTATCCCCGATGCGAATGTTTATTTCTGCGGCGATCTTTTCTGGAACAAAACGCTGCCCAACTTGATTGACGCCTCGACGGAAAAGTGGATAGCCAGCGACAACAAAATGGCGGCCGAAGGGCCGAGGGCGACTTTCGTTCCGGGTCACGGTGAAGTGGGAACGGCCGCCGACGTTCTTGCGCACGCCGGATACATCACGGATTTGCGCAATGCGCTCGTGCAACCGGTGAAGGATGGCCTAAAAGACGATGCGCTGGTGAACGCTGTTCTGCCGGTACTCAAACAAAAATACGGCGACTGGAATTTCTTCGATCACTTTGCCAAGCCCAACATTCTCGATACAGCGAAGGAATTGCGCGGCGAGAAGAAAATTCCGCAGCCTGCTGCAAAGTAGCAATTCATTTCGTGCCAAAGAGTTTTTTTGGAGAGGATCTCTTTCTGCAATTCTCCCTGGAGGCCTATCTCAAATACGCGTCGGTGATGTATTGCTGGACCATGCGCTGAGTGTTGAAGAAGGAGCCGTTGATGGCGATGGCGTGCTGCATGATCTGGACGTATTGCTTGGGCTCTTTGTAAAACATTGGCAGAATTACGTTTTCCAATTTGGAATAAAGCGATTCGGCTTCTTTGGTGTTATCCGTGTGGACGTCCGCCGGGCCCAGCCCGCGCCACGATTCGCCGATCGACCAGCCCGTTACGCCTTCGATGTGGCCTTCGGCCCACCAGCCGTCGAGAATACTGAGACTGGGAACGCCGTTGAGAGCTGCTTTCATGCCGCTCGTGCCGGAGGCTTCGAGTGGAAATTGCGGCGTGTTGAGCCACAAATCCACGCCGGAAGTGATTTTCCCGCCGAGTTCGAGGTTGTATTCGTCAAGGAAAACAATGGGGATAGCTTTTCGCAGCGCTTTTTTGGCGTGGAAAATGTGCCGGATAATGTCTTTACCGCCGCCATCGTTGGGATGTGCTTTGCCGGCATAGATAATCTGAAACTGGCCCGCATTTTTTGCAATCTGGCGCAAGCGGTCCAGGTCTGCAAGGATCAGGTCCGCGCGTTTATATCCGGTTGCACGCCGGGCAAAACCAATCGTGAAAACCTCTTCGTCGAGTTGAAGGCCGGTTTTCTCCCGGACACGCTCCATAAGATCGTGTTTGGCAATGAGATGCGCCGACCACACTTCTTCCGGCGGCATGCCCAGCGCGCTGCGCAGGCTGTAATTATCCTCGCGCCACTGCGCGATCTGGCGGTCAAAAAGCTGCTGGAACGGTGGCGAAGTCCATGTCCCTGCATGAACACCGTTGGTGATGGCTTCGATGGGCACTTCGGGGAACATCTGCCGCGAAGTGACTCCGTGCTGTTTGGCCACGCCGTTGACGTACTTGCTGAGGCTCAGGGCGAGATACGTCATGTTCAAGTGCGCGCCGCTCGCGGCTGCTTCTTCGAGATTTGGATAATTCGTCTCCGCTTGGAGGGAGCGCTTGACCAGATCGGCGACGGCAGCGTCTTTCAAATCAAAAAATTTACTCTGCTGCGGAAAAACGCGGGTGAGATATTCGATAGGAAAGCGGTCGTGGCCGGCAGGCACCGGAGTGTGCGTGGTGAAAACGCACTTGGCGCGGACTTTTTCGATATCTTCGCCGTTAATGGCCGTGCGGCCTGCCTTCATGGCTTCTGCGCCGAGAAGTTCGAGCGAAAGGAGCGCGGCGTGGCCCTCGTTCATGTGATAGCGCGTCAGGTCTTCGTAACCCATCATGCGCAGCATGCGCACGCCGCCGATTCCGAGCAGGACTTCCTGGCAGAGGCGGTAGTAGGAATCGCCGCCGTAGAGGCCACCGGTGAGGTTGCGGTCCCATTCGGCGTTAGCGGGGAGATCAGCATCGAGAAAATAGACCGGGACTTCGAAACCGCGTACGCCTTTGACCATGTAGCGCCAGGCGCGCAGTTCGACGCGGCGGTTTTCCAGTGGCACGCTTACGCGGGCGTTTTCTTCTTTGAGAAAATCCTCAACCTTCCACTCCACCGGCTCTTCGGTTTGGGTGCCGTCTTCGGAGAGATGCTGGGAGAAGAAGCCACGCCGGTAGAGGAGCGAGACGGCCACCATGGGGAGGCGAAGGTCGGCGGCAGCACGAATGGTGTCGCCGGCAAGGACGCCGAGGCCTCCGCTGTAGCTCGGCATGGCATTCTCGAGGGCGATCTCCATGGAGAAGTAAGCGACGAATCTCTTGACCGAATTGGCTTGCGTGGGCATCTCTCTCGATTCTCCGCTGGCTGCAACATTAGCCCAGCGAGGAAAACGGGCGATAGTTGACCTTTAATTGTCGGGGAAACGCTTTCTCCAATCAAGCGGGTAGAGATGGCTGGTTGCCATGGGTGTTCACCCTGGTTCAAGGGCAAGGGCTAATTCCCTTTTCCCGCGGACGACGCATCAGGCTTCGGCGTTGGCCGACTCAGGAGGCCTACATACTCTTTGTAGAATTTTTCTTTGTCGAGATCAGCCTGGACGTCCACCAGGCATTCGCCCAGGTTGGGTTGCTGGCCCGGGGCCCAGGCTAACGTGTCGCCGTAGGAAGGGCCGCGGCTGATGTCCACATCCATGTAGAGCTTTTGCCATTTCGTGATGAAGGTGGGGTCGAGCCAGGCAACGGCGGCTAGTTCGTCCCAGAGGATGTTGGGTTCGGCGTATTTTGCGACGTATTGGGCCGCAGGGGTCTGGCTTTTCGCGATTTGCTCGATGAGGCTTTTTTCCATGCGTGTTTTGACGGAGATGTCTACGGTAGTGAGAACGAAGCGCGGCCAGTGGGCATGAAGAACGGCGTGAGTCGCTTCGGGATCCATCCAGAAGTTGAATTCGCGGCGAGGGCTGAGGCTGAATTCGGGGTTGTCGGTGATGGGCCTGATGCTGCCGCCCATGACGATCAGTTCTTTGGCTAGTTCGGAGAAGTGCGGATCCAGAGCAATGGCCAAGGCGAGGTCGGTCATGGGTCCGGCGGCATAAATGGTTACCTCGTGAGGGTATTGGTGCACCATGCGAACCATGAAATGAGCGGCGTCTTCGCTGGAGGCTTTCGATGTAGGAGCGCCTTCGGGCATGGGCGGAATGTCGTAAGGGCCGTGGACGGCGTGGCCTTGGGCAAAATTCCAGGCGCCTTGATAGAGGATTTTGCCGTAGAGAGTTTCCCATTTGGCGATGTATTCCCTGGAGTTGACGAGGGGGAATGCGGCCCCGGGAACGACGGGGATGTCCGTGCGACCGATGATTTCCAGGAGGCGGAGAGTGTGGAGGACTTCTTCGTCGCGCCAGGCGTCTCCGGTGAGGACGGTGATGCCGAGGACATCGGTTTCGGGGGAGTTGATGATAGAGAGGATGGCTTGCATGTCCGTGCCGCCGGGCCCGGCGGCGTCCTGGTCGATGATGACTTTGCGCTTGGTTTGGGCCTGGAGAGGCGGGGTGAAGAGAACGGCGAGGAAGAGGAAGAGCGCGAACGGGCGAAGTCTGGGCAAGCTGGACATGAAAGAGTTCCTCTCAGCGGCGATTGGAGATGATTTGCGGAGAGATGATGGCGCACAACCGAGGGCGGAGCAAGCCCCACCGCAACCACGGGTCCGGAGAAGCGATAGGTCCGTTCTAGTTTACAATGATTGCCTTCTCTCCCTGGTTTTTGTATAAGTGTTCATTCTAAAGGCAGTTAAAGTCGTTTGTTTTGACACACTTTTACAAGTTTTGATTCTAAAGGGAGTTAGCTGTTTTCGCGAAATTGGCGGACATCGGCCTCTTCCGTGGCCGGTGATGCGTGACCCGTGTTCGTGCCTCCGTGAACCTCATGAGCCTAGAAAGGTTTGACGCAGAGAAGCAGAGTTCGGGAACGGGGGCGGATTGGAAGAGAGGGGCGGGGCGAGCCCTTCGCGTTCGCTCAGGGTAAAGGGTGAGGGTGAGATTGGCGGCAATCATAAACAAGCATGGTACGATAGTTACCGAATGTCAATAGATTTCTGGATTACTGAATTGCCATTCGAACTGGGGCCGCGGAAGTGGAAGGATTTGAAGGGGTTGCGCGGGCTAACGGATTTGATACGGCTGTGGAAAGGTGTGGAAAAGTCGAAACGAGGAAACGTCCCGGCTGCTCCGCCGTCGTCCGCGGCGACATCAAGCCCCGCACCGCCCGCACCGTCGCCTACATGGCCCAAACTCTCCTCCAATCCATCCACCACGCCCAATCCGAATTCCACGACGCCTTCGGCCCCGACAACTACCGCAAATCCATCCGCCCCGGAATCACGTCCAACCACACCCGACTCTATCCGCCCGACACCCCGCCCCACGCTCCGATGCCGAGGGCCACTCCCGCCCAACCCCCTTCCGGCGTTGCGGCCCTGACGAACGCCGGGACCCAGGCCGGGGCCCACGCCATTCGCTCAATCCAGCCACCGCCACCCAAAAACCAGCCACCGGCGCCAAACACCGCACCGCAACCGCACCCGACCTCAACCTTCACCCAACACGCAACCGCCAACCAACGGGCAACGCCGGCCACTCCCACCCTCTCGGCACCGCGACCCCTACGCTGTCCACTTCGATCGCTTCGATCACACCTGCATCCTCCGCGAACCAGAAAAAGCCTATTAGAATCGACATTTACGAACCCTATGCGTTAAATGAGGCATTCTTAAGACTGTAGCCTGCGCGGATACCCCGCCATTTCTGCAAGTGCTGAATATAAAGAAGTTAGCCAACCAGCTGGGGTCGCAGAAGGGAGACGCCACCAGAGGAGGGCAACGCAACAAAGAGAATGCAGGCGCATGAAACATCTTGCCCTGCCTTACCGCAGACCTACACCCAATAACGCGCAACCAACCAACGCGGCAAAGTGATTCATCGCCACGAGTGTAGGCGCAAGGCTGTATGCCGGTCCTCAGGTGAGACAGAAAAAGCAGATCCCTCGCTCCGCTCGGGACGACACCTCTTCAGTTTTCTACGCTCGGCAAATACCTTCTCGCCAGTTCTTCATACGCCCGTTCCCATGCTTGACGCGACCACGGGACATGGACCACACGCGACACGGGTCACTCCTCAATATGTGCCAAAAACTTCGGCGCCTGCCTAAATTTCGTGGCCTGCTCAAACCCATACGCCAGCTTGATTAGAACCGGCTCGCTCCAGGCCCGCCCGAAAAAGGAGATGCCCACCGGCAACCCATGCACGAAACCAGCGTTCACCGTGATATTCGGATAGCCGGCCACCGCCGCAAAGGAGGAACTCCCACCGCCATACGCATCGCCGTTTACTATATCGGTTAGCCATGCCGGGCCGCCGGTCGGCCCAAGGATGGCATCCAGCTTGAATTTGTCCATGGTCGCATCCAGGCCCTCTTTGCCCGCAAGTTGGTGATTTTTCTGGATGGCGTCCACGTACTCCTGCGTGGTCAGCGGACCTTTTTCTTCCGCCGTCAGAAAATTCTCCTGACCGAAAAACGGCATCTCTCTCGCCGCATTTTTTTCGTTGAACTCTATAATTTCTTTCAGCGTTTTCACCGGCGTGTTCGGACCGAGCCACGCGAGGTAGGCATTCAAATCCGCTTTCAGTTCGTACATGAATCCCAGGAATTCCGATTCGCGGAATTTTCCGGCGGTCTCAATCGCCACTGGATCGACCAGCGTCGCTCCTTGTTTTTTCAAAACATCAAGCGCACTTTCCAGCAGTTTGTCCACTGCAGGATTAAATCCAAATGCCTTGCGCAAGACGCCGATATTCGCCCCGCGCAATCCGTCGGGGTTGAGGAACTGCGTGTAGTCTGTAAAAGATTTTCCGCTGCTTGCGGCGGTCGCGCTGTCGGCTGGGTCCACCCCCGTCAACGCGCCCAGCAAAATCACCGCGTCGCGCACCGTGCGGCACATCGGCCCGGGCGTATCTTGCGTGTGCGAGATCGGAATAATTCCGCTGCGGCTCAGCAACCCGACCGTAGGTTTGATTCCGGCAAGTCCGTTCGTGGAAGACGGACACACGATCGAGCCGTCGGTCTCCGTTCCAATGCCTACCGCCGCGAAGTTCGCGGAAATTCCCGCGCCCGTTCCGGAACTCGAGCCGCAAGGATTACGGTCGAGCGCGTACGGATTTCTCGTTTGCCCGCCGCGCCCGCTCCATCCGCTGATGGAATGGTTCGAGCGAATATTCGCCCACTCGCTCAGATTCGTTTTTCCAAGAATCACGGCGCCGGCGTCTCGCAACTTTTTCGCGATGAACGCATCCGCGGGCGGTTTTGATCCCACAAGCGCGAGCGATCCCGCGGTCGTCAGCATGTGGTCGGCGGTGGCGATATTGTCTTTGATCAACACGGGAATTCCGTGCATCGGCCCGCGCGGGCCTTTCTCTTTTCGTTCCTTGTCGAGAGCTTCGGCGATTTCCACCACATCCGGATTTATTTCGATGACGCTGTTAACGTGCGGCCCGCTCTTGTCAACCGCGGCGATGCGCAACAAATACTTTTCCGCAATCGAACGCGCGGAGAATTTGCCGGACTTCATACCGTCCTGGAGTTCCCCAATCGTGATCTCATCCAACTCGAACCTCGGTACCGGAGCAGGCTCCGGCGCATTCGCGTCCTCGCGCGTTGCCGCGAGCCCGGACTGCCGCAAAGGAGCAGCAGCGACGGCGACTCCTCCAAGCAAACTCGCCTGCAAAAACCGGCGACGCCCGGGTGTGTTCGCCGCCGTTTTGCCCTGCTGCCCGGGTTGTTCCGCAGCCGGATCGAAGACTGTTTCGTTGGGCTTCTGTTGCGTCACTTTTTTCATGTTCAATTCCCCCTGCCCTGTGGCTCTGGATCAAAGAGGAGAAATAGTACGCCAAACGGCCCACTTCGCATGCCCGAATTATTTGAACACACCCCTTTCGACTAGGAAACCAGGCAGGAAAATGTTTTCCCTTTTCGCCCTTCTTTGCCTATACTCTTACTTACGCGGTGTCCCCCCGTAGTTGGTTGCCAAGTTTGTTTGCCATGCTACCGACTTACCTTAAAGGCCCTCGGCCCCTCCAGCCGCACCGTCCAGGCTTTGGGAGAATCGTGCCCAGGCTCTTTCCGGCCAAGCGTTTCCCCGCTCTCGCTATTCTGGTTTTGTCTCCGACCGTTTTCACGGCGACGGTTTGCCGCGCACAGAATCAGCAACAGCAAAGTGCCGCCGAAGCCGCGCGCCAGGCTCGGGCAAAAAAACAGGAAGCGAAGAAATCCGCGAAGCACGTTTACACGGAAGAAGACCTCAAGCGCAAGAACATCCTGACTCCGGAAGACCGCGCAAAGATCGAAGCGAAGCGCAACGAGTGCGCGCAGAAGAATAATTGCTCGCCGGCTCCCGCGGAAAATTCTCCGGCGGCCGTCGAAGCAAATTCAGAAACGCCGGCAACTTCGCTCGGCGAAGTTGCGAGAAAGTATCGCCGGCAAAAAGAACTGGAAGCTCAGAAGCAAAAAGAGTTGCAGGCTCTGAAACCAAAACAGTCCGAACCGTTTCATCTTCCTTTTTCGAGTCCGGCACTGGCATCTCCGGTTTTGCCGGATCGCCCCGTCATTCAGCTTCCAACGGTACCCGCGCTTCCTCCGGAAAACCATTCGACGATGACGCGGCGCGATCCGTTCTCACGCGTTCGTGTCAGTCCAAATGTTGGCGCTCCAGAATCGCAGCGTTCCGGAATTGCGCGCCCAGAAGTTTCCACGCCAAAGGTTTCCGCTCCGAAGGTTACGGCTCCGGACATTTCGCGGGGCGCGGTTCGTGGCAACCTTCCTGCGGAAAATCGTGCAACGATTCTTGCAACGCCGAAGGAAGAAGTTTCCCGGAAAGCCCTTCCCGACTTCGGCGCGGTGATTCGTCCCATTGTTCCAAGGCATGCAAAACTTTTCGCCCGGCCAGTGCCGCCGGTATTTTTCGTCCGGCGCACTACACCTTCGAGCTTGGGTCCGCCGATAGAGCCAAAAATTCTCGCGGAGCCCGCGCAACCGGTCGTGCCCGTGGAGAGCGTTCGCCCGGCACAGCCTGTCGCGCCGATCGTGGCTGTCAGCCCCGTGGAACGCAGCTCCGTGCCCGCTACTCCCGCCGCTCTGGCAAAAACCGTGAACGTGCGGCCCGGCGATTCTCTCTGGAAGCTGGCGCAACAAAACCTGGGAAGCGGAAGCCGGTGGCCGGAGTTGGTGGCTGCAAATTCCTGGATCAGCGACCCCGCCCGGATCCGCGCCGGGGCTCGTGTAGCTCTTCCGTCTGCGACCGCTGCGCCGCGCGCCGCCCCTGGGAATACCCATAATCCGACCCAAACCGTGAAAGTCCGGAAAGGCGACACCCTCTGGGCGCTGGCAAAAGCCAATCTTGGACATTCTTCGGCTTGGCACTGCCTGGCGGCTGCGAATCCCGGCCTGGCGAACCCGGACCGCATCTTTGCGGGCCAGGAGCTGCGGCTGCCTGCAGGCTGCGCGGGAGAAACCCCCTCTACGGTTTCTCGCTGATCGGTTTGGCCTTCCCGTAAACGACTCATTTATATAGAATTACGAAAGGCTCCCGTCTTCTTTCTCCTCCCTGCGTAAAGTTCGGCTACAATTGTGTCCGGCGTTTAGAGGAGCCTTCGTGATTCACGGCAACATCTTCCATAACGAAAGCCTGGTACCCATCGAAGCAGTGCGGCTTTCGCCCGGCCAGGCAGGTCTCCTGAGCGGGTGGGGAATCTTTACCACGATTCGAATCTCGCGCGGCGAGGCTTTCGCCTACGAGCGCCACTGGCGGCGCCTCGAAAAAGATGCCGCCATCATCCGGTTGCCGATGCCGTACAGTTCCGCGAAAGTGCGGCTGAGTCTGCACGAAGTGATTCGCGCCAACAAGGTTGCGGATGGCTGCGCGCGCATCTATCTTGTTTATAACCAAGTGGGCTTCTGGCAGAGCGACGAAGAACAACCGGAAGTGGATCTGATTATTTATTCCGCGCCGGCGCCGCAATATCGCGAGCCGGTGCGTCTCGGTCTTCGCGAACAAGGGCGCCACGCCGCGTCGCCGCTCGCGGGAGTGAAGACCACTTCGTGGCTGCAAAATGTGTGGGCCGTGGCGGAAGCGCAGAAAGAAGGATTGGATGAAGTGGTTCTGCTGAACGAGCGCGGTGAAGTCGCGGAGTGCACGGCGGCGAATATTTTCGCGGTGAAAAATGGAAAGGTTTTTACGCCGCCGCTGAACTCCGGCTGCCTCGAAGGCGTGACGCGCGGGATTCTTTTTGAGATCGCTCCGGAAGCGGGCGTGGGCGTCGTCGAACAAGCGCTGCATCCCGAAGATCTTTTTTCCGCGGATGAAGTTTTCATTTCCTCCACCAACCGCAATCTGATCGGGGTCGGCGAAATCGCAGGGCGTAAAATCGCGGCGGCTCCGGGACCGGTGACGCACCAGCTCAACGATCTTTTCGACGCCAATGTGGCAGATTACGTCACGCGGCGGCTTGCTACGGCCTCTCACTAATTCCCTCGACGACGAAGCTGAAGAAAATTCTCTACCCTTGACAATCGAGAGGAACTCGATATATTTCTCTCGATTATCTAGAGGATGGGCGGTGACGGAAACTTCGGCGACGCTGGTGCAGGGAACGCTGGACATGCTGATCTTGAAGACGCTGGCGCTCGAGCCGCTGCATGGTTGGGGCATTTCGCAGAGGATTCAGCAGCTTAGCCGCGGCGTGTTCGAGGTGAATCCGGGGTCGTTGTTTCCGGCGTTCCGGCGGCTGGAACGCGCAGGCTTGATCGAATGCCAGTGGCAGACTTCGGAGAACAATCGGCGGGCGAAATATTATTCGCTCACAAAAGCCGGGCGGCAAAAGCTGAAGAGTGAAACCAAGGAGTGGGAACGGCAGGTCGCGGCCATTGCGAGGATTTTGCAGACGGCTTCGTAGGGTTTTGTGGAGAAGTGTGCAAGGGCGGGCAGAGAAGACAAAGCGGATTCCTCGCTTCGCGCGGAATGACATTTTTCTTTTGGGGCAGATTGAATAGCGGGCACGGCCTTTCGAGGCCCAGGGTAAACATGCCGTGCCCATTCGGAGGAGCCATGTTAAGGAACCTTTGGGGTGGAATGCGCGGGCTCTTCGTTAAGCATAAAGCCGAAAAGGAGTTGGACGACGAGCTAAGGTATTTTTTAGAAAAGTCGACGACCGAGAAAATGCGCGCGGGGATGACGCGGGAAAAAGCGCACCGCGCGGCTCGAATGGAAATTGGCAGTGTGGAAGCTGTGAAAGAAAATGTGCGGGCGGCGAGCTGGGAGAGGCATCTGGAAACTCTATGGAATGATTTAAAATTCGGGGCGCGGCTTTTGCGTTTCAATCCAGTTTTCGCTGGAGCGGCAATACTTTCTCTGGCGTTGGGGATCGGGGCTAACACCGCCATTTTTCAGCTGCTCGACGCGGTGCGGCTTCGCACGCTGCCTGTAAAAAATCCGCAGGAACTGGCGAGCGTGGCCATTGATCCGCGGAAAAAGGCGAGCGGCCGATTCGAAGGGCGCCGCTCCGAACTTACTTCGGCGATGTGGGAGCAGATCCGCGATCAGCAACAAGGCTTCTCGGGGATTTTCGCGTGGTCCCCCACGCAATTTAATATTTCGCCGAGCGGAGAAGTTCATAACGTACAGGCGCTCTGGGTGAGCGCAGAGTTCTTCGAAACACTAGGCGTCGAACCGGCTCTCGGGCGAGTGCTAACGCCAGCGGATGATCATTCCGGGTGCGCTGCTTCCGGCGTGGTCATCAGTTATTCCTTCTGGCAGCACGAATACGGGGGCGACGCGTCGGTCATCGGGCAGCCGCTGAGCATCAACCGACATCCCTTTCCGATCATCGGGGTTACGGGGCCAAGCTTTTATGGGGTCGAAGTGGGGCGCTATTTTGACGTGGCGGCGCCGCTTTGCGCGGAAAGAATTCTCAATGCCGAAGATCCGATGTCCGATGCGAAAGATATGTGGTGGCTTGCCAGCATGGGACGACTCAAACCGGGTTGGACCATCGAGCGGGCGGCGAGTCAACTGCGTGCCGCCTCTCCGGGCATCTTTGAGGCAACACTGCCGGCGAATTTCAATCCTCAACAGGCAAAAAACTTCCTAACGTACAAGCTTGGCGTTCAGCCCGGCGGCACGGGTGTTTCGGATTTGCGCGGAGATTACGAGAGCCCGCTGTGGCTGCTGCTGGCGCTGGCGGCGCTGGTACTCGTGATCGCCTCGGCAAATCTTGCGAACCTCCTGCTGGCCCGGGCAAGCGCACGTGAGAAAGAAATGGGCATGCGCATGGCGATCGGTGCGAGCCGGGGAAGATTGATCCGGCAATTATTGGCGGAATGTCTGCTGCTCTCGATCCTGGGAGCTGCTCTTGGAGCGCTGCTGGCGCGCAGTTTGAGCCAATTGCTGGTTGCCTCCATCAGCACGCAGCGCGATCCGTTGTTCGTTGATCTGGGAACGGACTGGCGCGTCCTCGGATTCACGACAGGTCTGGCGGTGCTGACGTGCATTCTCTTCGGGCTGGCACCAGTGTTGCGCGCAACGAGTGTTTCGCCCGGACTCGTTCTAAAAGAAGGTGGGCGTGGTTCGACGGATGGCCGGAGGCGTTTCGGATTGCGGCGCATTCTGGTGGTGTCGCAAATCGCGCTGTCGCTGACGCTGCTTGTGGGCGCGCTACTCTTCGCGCGAAGCCTTGGGAAGCTGGCGGGGGTGGATGCCGGGTTCCAACGCGACGGAATTCTGCTGACTGACATGGACTTCACCGTGTTAAACCTTTCGAACGAGCGGCGCATTTCGTTTGCAAATGAACTTTTGGATCGCGTGAGAGCAATCCCGGGCGTGGACGCAGCTGCCAGCGCGGCGATTGTGCCACTGAGCGGGAATGGAGCAGTCCACGACATCCTTCCGGGAACAGACGGCGCCGCCAAGGAAGACAGTCCGGTAGCCGCCTTCAACCGCGTGAGTCCGGGATTTTTTTTCACTTTGCGGACGCCGATTCTGGCAGGGCGGGATTTCGACGACCACGACGTCGCAGGATCGCCGCTGGTTGCTATCGTGAACGAATCGTTCGCGCGAAAAATTGCGAAGACCGGCAATCCCGTTGGGGCGATGTTCCGGGTGCGAAGCATGAGCAAGACTACCGGACCCTACGAAATCGTGGGGCTGGTGAAGGACACGAAGTACATGGATTTGCGCGAAGATGCACAGGAGATCGTCTATACACCGGTGGCGCAGTATAACCGTCAGGACCAGGACACGCAGATTCTCATCCGGTCCACCATGCCCATTTCGAGCTTGATCGCCGCGGTAAAAACGACCGCGAGCGGGACGAACGCCAACGTTGATGTCAGCTTCGTGGTTTTCCACCAGATGATTGAGGAGGGATTGCTGCGGGACCGCCTGATGGCACGGCTCTCTGGATTTTTTGGGGGGTTGGCTGTGCTGCTGGCGGTGATTGGGCTTTATGGAGTGATTTCGTACATGGTGTCGCGGCGGCGTAATGAAATTGGGATTCGGATGTCGCTGGGGGCGGACCGCGGATCGATTATTTCGCTGGTGCTGCGCGAATCTCTGGGGCTGCTTGCGGTAGGGCTGGGCATTGGCATCATTCTTTCGCTGCTGGTGTCGAGGGCCGCAGCTTCCCTGCTGTTTGGGTTGAAGCCTAACGATACTGCGACGCTTGTGGTTGCGACGGTTGGACTTGCCGCGATCGCGTTGGCAGCAAGCTATGTGCCTGCGCTGCGCGCGTCCAGGCTAGATCCCGTGCAGGCTTTGCGCAACGAGTAGTGAGATGAGCGGTGAAACGGAGGATCAGGCCGCAAGTCAGCGGAAGATCATGGATTGTATTTTGTCAGCCAGTCGCCGAGTTCTTTGAAAACGTCACGGCGCTGTTCGGCCAAGCTCGGGAAATGGCCTGAACCTGGGTAGGTGACCATGCGAACGGTCTTGCCGCGCTCTCTTAACAGGACGAAGTACTCTCTTCCTTGGAAGGTGGGAACACGCAGGTCGGCTTCGCCGTGCAAAATCAGGAGAGGCGTGGTCACCTGGTCCACGTGCATCACGGCGGAGAACTGCAGCATGGGCGCGACGTCTTTTTCCTGAAGGCGCGCGTCGTAGTCCGTTTGCCAGGTATCGCTAGTGGGAATAAAGCTCAGCCAATCGGTAATTCCAGCGCCCTCGATGGCGGCTTTGTAGCGGTGCGTCTGCGTCACCGTCCAGGAAGTCATGAAGCCGCCGGCACTCCACCCGAAAATGGCCAAGCGCTTCGGATCGGCCCAGCCTTGCGCAATCGCGAAATCCGTGGCGCTGTCAACGTCATGGTACGCGCGATCGCCGAAGTGCTGGTAAATGGCTGAAAGAAAATCCGCGCCGTAGCCAGTGGAGCCGCGGTATTCAGGCTGCAGGACGACATAACCCATGCCCGCCAGGAATGGCGCAAACAGATCAAGCTCGAATTGGTCATTCGCCTCCGGCCCTCCGTGGGGAAAAACCAGAAAGGGATACTTCTTGCCTTCCACGAAGCCTGGCGGAAATGTGGCGATGCCTTCCAGCTTGATTCCTTCTTTCGAAGACCAGTGAACGATTTTTGTGGAGCCCAGATTTACATTGGCGAGAGTGTCGTCGCCTTCGTGAGTAATCAGCTGGAGCGCGCCATTCCGTGAAACCGCGATGTTGATCGCGTGACTCGGATCACCAACGGAGAAAACCATGGTTTCTGGCGAGCTTGCAAACGCGGGAAACGCCGGAAGGCCCGCGATGACTCCGGCGGGCCAGTGAAATGCCGGTTGCAACTGGCCGTCGCTGAACTGGGCGATGTCGGTGATTACGCCGTTGTGAAGCTCAACCCAGACTTTGCCATGAGGATCGGATTTCACGGTCGTCGCGGTTCCCGCGAGTTGCGGCGTTCGATCCACGGGCATTCCGCCGGCCGCGGGCACTGTCCAGATGTGCTCCGGCGTAATGGTGGGAGTGCTCGTGCCCGAAAAAACGAGTTCCCCTCCGCGGCCGGACCACGCAATGCCACTGGTAGCGTTCGGAATTTCGGCGATTTTTCGCGACCCCGACGCCGTGCATACGTTCACGAAGGAGCGCAGCTCGTGATAGCCGACCTTGGGCACCTGGGTGACGACCGCGATTTGCGCGGAGTCGTTTGACCAAGCGATGTCGGTGATAAAGTTCAGATCCGGGCACCACCAGGCGCCGCCTGAGCCATCCGCAGCGACGACATAGAGGCTGGTCTGGTCGTTCTCGACGACGGTGTGGACGCCTGCGAGGGGATCCTTGGCCTGAGAGTCCGCGAGGAGGGCGAAATGCGTTCCATCGGGAGAAATTTGCGCTCCTTGAATTCCAGCAGGGAGCGAGAGGATGAGAGTGGGTTTGGCAGCTGCGAGAGGGACGATGGCGAGTTGGCCGAGCTTGTCCACTTCATAGGTGCCGAATAGGGCGCCCTCTTTGGTGAATCCGGCGGGTTGAAATTTCTCGGGTAGCTCGAGCTTTCGCGAGTTTTCGCCAGTCACATCAATCAAGCGCCATTCGTGTTCGATTGGCCCCTTCGTTCCCCAAAAACTCACGTCGTACAAAATGGTTTTGCCGTCAGGGGAAACGGCGAGGGCATTGGCGCGACGCAGAGCCGAATAGTCGTCAATTCCAAAGGGATGCTTGTCCGCCGCTTCGCTGCGCCCGGCGGTGGCTGAGAGTATTCCCGAAGCGGCCAGCAAGAGGAAAAGGCAACGCTTCCAGGTTTTTGCCTGCCTCGCGATGCTTGATTTATGCACGCGTGTTTTGCAGCCGTTCGACCCGCTTGGATTCATGTTGCTTGCCTCCAGACTGCCTGATTACGAAGGGAGAACTTAACACAGAATCGGTTGGGGACTTGGGGTGGGAGGCGCGTTACCCTAAACAGAAGGGACCGCAGCGCCGATTTTGAGGGCTGCATGCTACAATCCCGTCGCGAACAAACATGCCCGACACAGCTTCTATCTCCCTTGGAGGGGCGGTACTCGAAGTCGTTTCCCCGGACGGCGCTCGCCGCTACGTACGCGTGACGCAGACCCCGTTTCTAATTGGGCGCGGCGCGGAAACGGGAAACCATTTGCAACTCTCCGACCGGCGCATCTCGCGGAATTGTGCGGCGTTGGTGATGGAAGCGGGCCACCTTTATATCGAGGACCGCGGGCAGAGGCGCGGGCTATTCGTCAACGGGGAAAAAGTGGAAAGCCGGTCGCTGAACGACGGCGACTCGATCACGTTTGGGCTGGAAGATTCCTACGAAATCGTTTACCGGTCCGGTTCCTCGAGCGGCGAAGAGTCCATTCCGAATTTGCTGACGCGCATCGAGCACATCACGAGTTCGGAGCCTGTTGGCGGAGGGCTGAGCAATCTGAACCGGCTGCTGGAAGCTGCGGCGCTTTTGCACTCACAGCTTCCTTTGGATGAGGTGCTTGGGCGCGTGCTGGATCATGCGGTTTCGGTGACCGACGCGGACCGTGGGATGCTACTCGAGGCCGATGAACGGGGCGTGCTGAAAGTCCGGCTGGCGCGGCGGAGCGGTGGTTTGCGGCTTCCGCCCGAGAGTCTGACGCCGAGCCAAACGGCGATTCAGCTGGCGCTGCGGCAGCATTCGCCGGTGATCACGGAGGATTTGGCGCAAGCGGAAATGGGATTGCAGTCCGCGCAGAGCATCATTGCGCAACGGCTGCGTGCGGTGGTCGTGATTCCCCTATACGCCGTACACCGGGCGACCGGAGATTCCGGGGTTACGCCGGCGGCGCTTGGGCATTCCCTTGGCGTGCTTTATTTGGACTCGCGGCGGCCTGCGGCGTTTTCAAAACTTGACCGGCAGATTCTGGATGCGCTGGCCGCCGACGCGGCGAGCATTCTGGACAACGCGCGGCTGGTTATTCGCGAACGCGAGCGACAAAGGCTGGAGCAGGAAATCAACATCGCGCGCGACATCCAGCAGGCATTGTTGCCGAAAAATTTTCCGGATCACCCGCATGTTGCCGTGGCGGGCTGCAATTATCCTTGCCTAGCCGTGGGAGGCGACTACTTCGACGTTTTTCCGCTGGATAATAACCGGACCGCTTTTCTTCTGGCCGACGTTTCTGGCAAAGGCCTTGGCGCTGCGATTGTTACTACGATGCTTCAGGGCGCGCTTTCCGGGATGACGCTGGGGACTGATCCTGCGCGCGTGATTAGCCACGTCAACCGGTTCCTCTGCGATCATGCCGAAGTCGGGCGCTACGCTACCATGTTCTTTGGCATTCTTGACGATGACGGGCACATGGAATTTATTAATGCCGGGCATCCGTCGCCGTTTTTGATTCGCAAGGGCGTTGCCGAGGAGCCTTTCAGCGAGGGATCCTATCCGGTGGGACTTGTGCCGGAGGCCGAATATTCCGTGGCGCGCGTGAAGCTGGAGCCTGGGGACACTGTGGTTCTGTTCAGTGACGGCGTTACCGAAGCGATGGACCCTGACGAGGAACTGTTCGGGGTTCCCCGGCTCAGGAAAGTTCTGACCGGGCAGACCGAGTGTCCGCTGGATCAGATTCAGAAGAGCGTCCTCGAAGCCGTGGAGAACTTCGCGCGGGGCGCGAGCCAGGCCGATGACCTTACCCTGCTGATTGTTCGTTACCGGGCCGCGGGAGCGCGCGCCACCACCGATACGGACGCGACGCCCGCGATACAGTCCGCGTCGGCGTAAACCGACCATGGTCCGCTTGCCGGCCGTCCGCTCTTACGTCTTCCGCTTTTCATCCTTCCGAGAACGACGCGCCAGCCTCTGTTCGTAATTCTCATTTGTAGTTGGGGGTTTCTTGTGAAATGCTCTCCTCCTTTGTGCGAACGTTTGCCAAAATTTAGGAAAAACCGTCCGCAAAAAATGGCGAGGGAGCCCTTAGGAGCGCAATGAACACCGTAAATTCGAATCGAAGAGACGTTTTGAAAAATGGGCTGGCGATTCTTGGTGCGGGCCTGATTTCCGGTGAAGGCGTGCTGGGAAGCGAGACACAGTCCGCTCAAAAACGCGGGCAGGTCGCGGAATCCAAGAGCGCTTGCGGTTGCGATCGCGCGGCGGATGGTTCGCTGCTGGATGTCAGCTTCAGCGAGTTGCGGCCGATGATTGAGCGATATCAAGTGGATTTGCGCGATTTGTATCGCACGTATCCGCTGTCCTTTTCTCTGACGCGCAAGGCGAAAGCGGACGCATTCTTTGCTGGGCAGCTCAAATTGGTGGACGGAGTCAACTTCGATGCGCTGAGCGCGGACGGGCGGCTGGATTTTACATTGTTCCGGAGCCATCTGGAGCACCAGCGAAAACAGTTGGGTGACGACGACCGAAAGAACGCGGAGGTCGAGCAGCTTGTCCCCTATCAGGCGTTTGTTGTGAATCTGGAGGAAGCACGGCGGCGAATGGAAACGCTTGATGCGCAGAAAGCCTCTCTGGTGCTAACGAGCGCGCTCGTGGACATAAAGAAGGCGGCGGGATCGCTGCCAAATCCAAGGCCACGGGCAGGTTTGCTGGCGCGCGCCGCGAATCGCATCAACGAACTGCGGGGGGCGCTGCGATGGTGGCACGACTTTTACAATTTGTACGATCCCGAATTCGCGTGGTGGAACGACAATTTGTACAGACAGGCGGATGCGGCGATGGACCAGCACCTGCGCGTGCTACTGACGGCGGCAGGAATCAAGCTGCCTGCAGAAGGGGCACCAGCGCCGGAATTCAGAGGATCGGGAGAGGGGCGGGGGCCGCGGAATGAGTTTACTCCGCCGACGGAAAGCGGTGACCTGGCCGGCGTGGGTCCGGCTGGACGTGATGCGCTCGTCGAAGCGCTGCGCTACAACGTTGTGGCGTACACGCCGGAAGACCTGGTGGCGATAGCGAACAAGGAATTCGCCTGGTGCGACAAAGAAATGCTGCGCGCTTCCCATGAACTGGGCTTTGGCGACGACTGGAAGAAGGCGCTGGAAAAAGTCAAAAACGATTATGTGGCGCCGGGAAAGATGATTTACCTCGTCAGGGATCAGCAGAAAGAGGCGATTGAATTCATGCAGGCGCATGACATTGTGACGATGCCGGCGCTGGTGCGCGAGGATTGGTGGGAAGAGGCGATGACGCCGCAAATGCAATTGGCTAGCCCGTTTTTCCTTGGGGGCGACGTCATCATGGTGTCTTCGCCTGCCAGCACGATGGCGATTCAGGAACGGCTGGAAGTTTTGCGAGGAAATAATACGAATTTCTCGCGGGGCATCGTGTTTCACGAACTGGTTCCCGGGCATCACATGCAGGGTTATATGTCGCAGCGGTATCACGTGTATCGCACGCCGTTTCACACGGCGTTCTGGACGGAAGGGATGGCGTTTTATTGGGAGATGCTGATGTGGGATCTGGGTTATGACCGGACGCCGGAGCAGCGGATCGGAGTGCTTTTTTGGCGCATGCACCGATGCGCGCGGATTATTTTTTCGCTTAACTTCCATCTCGGGCAATGGACGGCGCAGAAGTGCGTGGACTTTTTGATTGACCGCGTGGGCCACGAACGGGCCAATGCGGAGGGAGAGGTGCGGCGATCGTTTGAGGGTTCTTATGAGCCGATCTACCAGTGCGCTTATATGCTGGGGGCGCTGCAGTTTTATGCTTTGCACAAAGAGTTTGTGGTGGCGGGAAAAATGACGAATCGGGATTTTCACGATGCGATTTTCCTCGCCGGCAATATGCCGATTGAGATGGTGCGTGCGTCGCTGGCAAAAATAACGGTTGTTCGCGATTATCAGCCGAATTGGAAATTTTATGGGCCGATTACGGCCTGAAAAGGAACGACGGATCGCCTGAAGCTCGAGCTAGCGACACCGTCGCCCTCTTCAGCAAGGAAAAAGCACCCTAGCTTCGGGGCTCCGCACAGGTGCTTCGAAGCTCAGTGCGAGCAAGTCTGGGCTAATCGTAAAACGCCGGCGCCTTCTTGAGGTTTGCCCACTGTGAGCCGTCGTGCCCAAACACAATAAGCTGCACGCGCTCACGCTGCACCAATTCCAGCAATTTTCGCGTGCTGGCCAGGAGCTGGTCTTCGTTGTCGTCCATGGGCGAGCCTTTGCGCTCTATCGTGAAGAGGCGTTCCAGGATGACGGCGTCGATGGCCAGCAATACAGGACCGGTATTGGGGAGGCGCAACAAGAGGGATTGATGGCCTCGGGCATGGCCGCTGGTTTCGAGCAAGGTCAGTCCCGGGAGTATTTCGAAATCGCCGTCAACGAGCCGATAGCGCAGGTCCGGATGATCCCAATGGCCGCGCGCGGCGGCAAATCGCGGGTGCCCGGCGCGAGCTAATTCGTAATGCTCGCGCTGGACGACGAACTCGGCTTTCTTGAAGGAATCGTGATAGCCGGCGTGGTCCACGTCGAAATGAGTCGCGATGACCATATTGATGTCGTCCGGGCTCAACCGAAGTTCCGCGAGATGCTCCAGGACATTTTTCTGGTTTAAAGACGGAGGCCCGTCCGCTCGCCTGGGAACATCGGCCGGATACCCGCTATCAATCAGAATGCGTTTGCCCTCATTCGTTTCGATGAGATAGCAGACCAAAACCATCTCCAAAGTCCGGCCACCCGGCAAAGGAACCGTGGTGGTGGACAGTTGCATCAGGTAAAGCCGCGCAATCGAGGTGTCGGTAGTCATTCCTTGAAGTCTCCCAATCCAGAAAGTTCGCGGAGGGCAACGGCCCGGCCCAGCCGGTCCCGAAACCGCCCAAAACAAGTGGTATCGATACATGGCAAAAGCCAGCCTCCACGCCGTGGCCCAGAGTGAGTCCGTGCCAATCGGCTTACCCTCATTATATCACATTGTGTGTATGTTGTCAAGTGGGATATGGACAAAAAGCTGAGACGGGAGAGAGGGCCGATTTGCAGATAGCGGATGATTCGGAGGCGCCGCTTACCTTTTGGCACATGAGCGCAGGTTCGAGCGGTTACAGGGGAATTGGTTTGCCTTGAAGCCGGTTAGCTATGACCTGGCAGAGACCTATTTGTGATTACGATCGAAGAAAGCGGGAGCAGAGCTCCCGCACTCCACATTTGCTTGCACATTATGGATGCGGGTTGCTTGTGGGCGAGACTGTCGGAACGGCGTCGCCGGGGTCCGGGGCGGCGTGGAAATTTTCTTTTTTGAGGCGCGTGTCGCCGTTCACGTAGGCGGTGAAATCGGTTCCTTTTGTGAAGGCGACGTCTTTGCCGTGCATTACCGGAATGACCATATCTGCAGTGGAGCTGGAACCTTTGGCTTCGGTTCCCGAACGCAGGCTGGCTTGCTCGTTGTCGGCGAGGCGGACGCTCTTGATCAGGACGCTGAGTTTGCCGCCACGGCCGAGGGCCTTGCGAGGCTCGGCTTCATTGACTACACCCAGAGCGACCGCGCCTTTGGGAATCACTAGGAAATCATCCACGACAACGTCTTGGGAAACTTCGAAACTCACATCGTCGCCGACCTGGGCGTCGGTGGAAGAGAGGGTCTTGCTGATTTTCATTTGTACCGGCGTGCTGTCGAGAAGAATAAGCACGGGCGCCGCGCTAGAAGCGTTTGAAGGCGCGTCGGCTGGCTTGCCCGTGCGGTCATAAGCGAGCTTTTCGCGGTTGGGTGCGGCGGTCGGCGCGAGCACGGGTTTTGTCCCCGGGGTGGTCTTCAGTATCACGAGAGAGTCGATAGTGACGTAGCCGACTTTGCCTTTGGCGGTACGCACACCGTAATAATTGTCATAGCGGCCGACGATTTCGACTTGCTGGCCGCACTGAAGAGTGGCACGGACGTCAAGAGTGACGATGGAGCTGTAGAGAAAGGCGCAGTCGCCGGCGCATTCGACCTGGCCAATGTCCTGGGCCTTTGAGAGGGTGGGGCTAGAAGGCATTGCAGGAGAGCCGCGAGCGCCGCCGGGGCGTGGGGCTGGCGCGAGAAGATAGATTGGAGCCGTGATTTCACCTTTCTATCTCAGCGCACGAAATCGAATTGTGGCAATAGAACTCGAGCGAGGATTGTTCATAAAGAGGCAATCACGGCTGAGGACGGCGGGGATTGGGATGTTTGATTTAAAAAAAACAAATAGGGCTGCTGGCGCTGCCTTTGGCTTTTAAGAATGAAATCAATGAGTGAGTGGCTGGAGATCAGCTTTTGCTGGGTTCGACGCTGACACCTTTCCAGAAGGCAACGTGGTTTTTGATCTCGGCCGCGGCGGGGTTGGGTTCGGGGTAGTACCAAGCGGCGTTTTCGTTTTTCATGCCGTCTACCTCGACGTGGTAGTAGTGAGCGGTGCCTTTCCACGGGCAGATCGACGTGTGGGTGCTTGATTTCAGAAAGTCTTTGGCGACAGAGTCCGGCGGAAAGTACTGGTTGCCCTCGATAGTGACCGTGTTTTTGCTGTCGGCGATTACTTTTCCGCCCCAAATGGCTTTTGCCATGTGCTGTCCTCCAGTTTTGTGTTGGCCTGCGCTAGAGAATACGTGGCGCGCGGCTATTTGGATAATTGGATGCCGGGGCGCGGCATCTCGTTCCATCGAATTGATTGCGAGCTTGAGGATGGTTAACGGCATCCTTTGTGGCGGCTTAGCTTTTGTGGTTCAGAGAGATTGGGGCAGGACTTTCTTGGTCGAAGAGGGGAAAAAGCGGGAGTAGAGCTCCCGCACTCCACATTGGGACATATAGGGCATGGAGTTGCGGTTTGCTACAATCCAGGCTCGAGGCTGAAAAAAGATAGAAAGGAATTCTATGGCTGACCAGAGTTTTGAGAAACATGCGATGTATGTTCCGGCGTTTCACTTTATTCTTTTGCCGGCGATGGCGCTGAATGTGGGGCTGGCGATTTATTGGTGTTTTCATACGGAGTTTAAAGTGGCGGCGGTTCTGGGAATTTTGGTGGCACTGGGGTTGCTGGTGGGAGTTGTGGGGCTGCGGATCATGGCCTTGAAGGTGCAGGACCGGGTGATTCGGCTGGAGGAACGGTTGCGGTTCGAGAGGGTGCTGCCGGCGGATTTGCAGGCGCGGATTGGAGAGTTCACGATCGAACAGCTTGTGGGGTTACGATTTGCGAGCAATTCGGAGTTGCCGGAATTGGCGCGGAAGGTTTTGGAAGAGAATGTAAAAACGCGGAAAGAGATCAAACGGATGATTAAGGTCTGGCGGCCAGATTTCGCGCGGGCGTGACAGGATCGAGTGCTGGCCCTTGTAACCAGGGTTAGTAACAGGGGTGGGGCTCTTCGAGGCTCAGGGCAAGCAAACCTTCATCTCTGCGAATATTTGGAGGACCGATTTAGAAGATGCTGCGGACGACGCCGCCTTCGGCTCTTACTGCGGCACCATTGATGGCGGCGGACTGGGCGCTGGCAACGAAGGCAACTACGGCGGCGATTTCCTCGCTTGTTTCGAAGCGCTTGAGCAATGAAGTCGGGCGCGCGGTTTTGAAAAATTCCTTTTCCACGTCAGCGGCTGTAACTCCTTGTTGTTTGGCCATGCTTTCCAGGAAAGTGGAGACTCCTTCGGAAGCAGTGGGACCGGGAAGGACGGAGTTTACCGTCACGCCGGTACCGGCGACAGATTCCGCGAGACCGCGGGCGATGGCAATTTGGGCGGTTTTGGTCATGCCATAATGAATCATTTCTTTGGGAATTTGCTGCCCGGACTCGCTGGAGATGAAGATGATGCGGCCCCAATTATTTTTCAGCATGCCGGGGAGATAATGGCGGGAGAGGCGGACGCCGCTAAGAATGTTGACCTCGAAGAAGCGGAGCCAGTCGGCATCGGGAATTTCCGCGAAGGGTTTTACTTCGAAGATTCCCAGATTGTTAATGAGAATGTCCGCTCGCGGGATTTTTTTGGCGAAGAGTTCGACCCCGGAGGCGGTACCGAGGTCGGCGGCGATGCCTTCGATATCCGCAGATTTGTTTTCTTGACGGATTTTTTCAAGGGCAGCGGTTACACGCGCTTCCGTGCGGCCATTGAGGATGACGTGGGCGCCTTCTTCGGCCAGCGCGGCGGCGATGGCGAAGCCGATGCCTGCGGTTGAACCGGAGACTACGGCTTTTTTGCCTTTCAATCCAAGATCCATTTTTGAGCCTTCCCGTCGATTTCGTGCCTGCGCCGGAAAAAATTCATTCGCGAGGGCACGCAAGCTCCACGCTACGATTATTGCAAATGTTCTAAGCTTTGGCCGTGGCTGCTGCGGCGGCGCCTTCTACTTCGGCGATTTCTTCCGGGGTTAGATTCAGTTCGCTGGCGTGGATTATGCCTTCGACCTGGGCGGCGTTGCGGGCGCCTACGATGGCTCCCGTTACCGCGGGATTGCTGAGAACCCAGGCGATGGCTACTTCGCCGGGATTGCGGCCGTGGCGGGCACCTACCTTTCGCAAGCGCTCCACCAGTTCGATATTTTTTGAGAGGCGGGGCTCGCGGAATTCGGGGTTGCGGCTGCGGAAATCGTCGGGCGGAAGCGCGGCGGCGCGTTCGCGCGTCATTGCACCGGTAAGGAGGCCGGACGCCATGGGGGCGTAGGAGATGACGCCAATTCCCTGCCCTTTGCAATAGGGGAGGATTTCTTTTTCGACGGCGCGGCGAATCATCGAGTAGGGCGGCTGCAGAGAAGTCACCGGAGCGATGGCTTGGGCCCGCTGGATTTGGGCGACGTTGAAGTTGGAGACGGCGATCGAGCGCACTTTGCCTTCTTTTTGAAGGGCGGACATGGTTTGCCAGGCTTCTTCGAGGCCAGGGCCGTTGTCGGCGGGCGGCCAGTGCATTTGGTAGAGATCGATGACTTCGATTTGCAGGCGGCGGAGACTGTCTTCGCACTCCTGGCGGATGCTGGCGGCGGTGTGATTTTGGGAGACGTGGCCTTCGGCATCCCAGCGGAGGACGCATTTCGTGAAAATGTACGGCTTGGGGCCTTGCCAAGTCTTCAGCGCTTGCGCGACGACTTCTTCGGAATGGCCTACGCCGTAGACCGCGGCTGTGTCAATCCAGTTTACACCGAGCTCGAGAGAGCGGTGGATGGCACCGATGGAGTCTTCGTCTGCCTGGTGTCCCCAAGCGAAATCCCAGCCGCTACCCCCGATGGCCCATGCACCGAAGCCGAGTGGGGTGATTTGGAGATCGGAGTTACCTAATTTGCGCGTTTGCATTTGTTGGCCTCGCTTTGATTGGTTGGCACCATTTTTCCGGAAGAATTCTACATTCTGTGTGATGAAAAGTTGAAGAAATTGGTTATGAGGCATTTTTTACGGCGAAGAATAGGAGAAAAAGGAAGGGACCGAGGTTGAAGCTGACGACTGGGATTGCGCATGGGCGCGATGTGTCGTGCGTGCCCATAGGAGCGCAAGGAGTTGGGTTAGTTGGCGGTGAAAGCGGCGTCCAGGGAGATGGTTTCGCCGTCGGGGTTTGTGATGGTTACGCATTCTGTTGATCGAGGAGTTCGCCCGCCACGGAGTCGAGACGGTGTTCGTGAAGTCGCCACAAGGCGACAGCGCGGAAGATCAACTTCTTGTGCAGTTCCAAGGGATGATCGCTGAATATGAACGAGCGCAGATTCTGGAACGTTCGCGTCGCGGTAAGCGACACCGGGCGCAAGCCGGTGAAGTGAGCGTAATGAGCGGCGCTCCCTATGGATACCGTTACATCCGTAAGACTGACGAAGTGCCCGCCGCGTATGTTGGATGAAGCCGAGGCGCCTGTCGTACGGCGCGTCTATGAGATGTACACCGTCGAGGGACTCAGCATCGGGGAGATCACGCGTCGCCTCAACACCGAAGGCGTTCCGGCTCGTAAAGCAAGTCGCTGGGAACGCTCGGTGGTGTGGGGCGTGCTGCGTAACCCTGCCTATCGCGGCGTCGCCTGCTTCGGCAAGACCCGCATTTCGGCGCGCACACGGGTTATGCGCCCACAGCGTCGGCGGGGTACAACTACGCCCAGCACCACAGCAGGCCGCCAACGCCCCCGCGAAGAGTGGATCGAGATCCCCGTGCCCGCCGTGGTGACGGAAGAAAGCTTTGCCCGTGCCCAAGAGCTGCTCTACCAGAACAAAATACGATCACGCCGGCGTACCATCGCGCCAAGTGTCGTGCAGGGGCTGGTCAGCTGTGCGAAGTGTGGTTACGCCTTGTCTCGAACATCGACGCAAACCACCGCACGTAAAATTCACTACTACAAATGCATTGGATCCGATAGCTGGAGGAAACTCGGCGGACCGGTTTGCGATAACGGCCGCTTCATCCGACAAGAACTCCTCGATCAGATCGTCTGGACTGAGGTGATCCGCCTGCTGGAAGAACCTGCTCTGATACACCAGGAACTTGATCGTCGGCTGGCAGCAGCGCGTACTTCTGATCCAACCGCAAAACGTGAGCAGAGTCTGCAGAGGGAGTTGACCCATGTTGGCAAAGGTATCGAACGACTTCTTACCGCCTATCAGGAGGGACTCTTGTCGCTTGAGCAGTTGCGTGAACGTATGCCTGCACTGCGTCATCGCCAACAGACACTCAGTGCTGAGCTACAGGCGATCGCTGACCGCACCAATGATCGCGCCGCATTCCTGCGCCTGGCAGAGACTCTCACAGCATTCCTTGCTCGCTTGCGCAGTGCGGCTGAAACGCTTAGTGTCATTGAACGCCAGAAAATCGTGCGACTCCTGGTTAAAGATGTTCTGGTCGGCGAGGATACCATCTACGCCTTCTGCTGACTTCTGCCACCGGATCAGAAACGATCTCTCGCCTCTCAGTCTCGAATTCGAGACCGGTAGCAGATCTCCCGAGGTAAGTTCGACCGCCTTCGACGCACAACCGCTGGATTTACATTCAGTGCCCTTGATGGATTAGGGCTTCGCTGCCAGTTGCCAGCTCGCCCGAACACTGCCTGCCTCATATCCAGTTCTTGTTCATCGGCTCGCATCTTTGCTCCGCGCTTCTTTCAGGCCCCGCCTCGCGGCGAGTGTTATTTCACCCTTGCGCTTCTCTATCACTTCACATCCATCACGTTGTGAAGAGGACTTGCACCTCCTAGCTTTCGAACATGCTCGGCACACAACGAAAGGGCGGCGTGGACTTTTCGTCCCGCCGCCCTTTGGAAAGTGAAAGTTTGTGGATGAAGTTAGATGGTCTTCGTTGCAGGCGCGCTGACGGGTGCGGAGCTCTTAGCAAATGCGCCCTGGCCGGAATCCTTCTCCGAGCTCTTATCGATTTCGATGGAGCCTTTAAAGTAAGCGCCGTCCTCGATCATGATGCGGGCGGTGGTGAGGTCGCCGTTGACGGAGCCGTCCTTCTTAATTTCGATACGGTCCTTAGCGCGCAGGTTACCCTTGACGGTGCCGAAGACCACGACCTCGCGGGCGATGATATCGGCGGTGACTTTTGCGGTGGTTCCGACGGTCAGCTTCCGCTCATCAAGCTGGATCAGTCCTTCGACCGAACCATCGATGAGAAGATCCTCGTTGCCGGAGATCTCGCCTTTCACGTGCAGGCTGGCCCCCAGACGCGCGATGGCGCGGTCGGCGGTTGCACCCAGTGGACGCATGGCATCTGTACTCATTGCGGGTTTATCCTCCCAAGTCGCCGGAGCGGGCTTCGGCGGCTGATTCGTTGGCAAAGTTTTTATTTCCGGTTGCGCAGCGGCTTGCGGCGTATCCGGTTTCTTGTTACCCCACATCGGTCCTCCCAAAGGAGCCCAGTGCAGAAAATCTCACGGGGTATTGGAAACTCTAGTCCTCAGTATGGCGCGACGGCAAACGCAGAGTTCGTTGGCCGTACCAGACAGTAACTAGTCGTTTGGCCAGTGTGGTTACGATGCGCGGTCAAATTTGTGTGAAAAGTTTGTGACCGCTGGGCGTGGGATGCTTAGTGTACATGAAAATTTGGGCGAGCGGTGATTTGTAAAGACAAAAAAGAAAGAAGGGCATTACACAGAAACCGGGAAGTGCACAGAGGACATTGAGAAGATTGGAGGGCGGTTAAGAGCTGGGTCTTTCCGGGACGGGTTGGATGGCCAGGAAATCAGATGCAATTCGTTTTGAGTAGGAATCGAGGAGTTCCTGGATGCGCTCATGGCTTGGCGATTTCAGGACGAACCCGGCATGGTGGTGTCTTTTAACGCGATAGACGATTTCTGGATCGGTGTAGGCGGAAGTTTCGGGAGTTTCCTGACGGGCCAGCGAGACAATCACGCCGGCGTAGTCCTGCCGAGTTTTCGGAATCTGGTATGGTTGCTTCCCTGCTCCGACTTCGAGGCGCGCCCATTCGCGCCATAAGTTGATGCCAGTGGCGGCGTCGATGACATCGGAGATGTAGGCGCCGCCTACGCGGGCGGCTACTTCGAGGAAATAAAATATGCCGTCGCTGTGGGCTTTCAGGAATTCGGCGTGGGTCACGCCGCGAAGGAAGCCCAGATCTTCGAGTACTTTGCGATTGAGATCGTGCAGTGTTTTTGCTTCCGCCGAATCACGCGGCAACGTGCTGGTGGTGAAGACTCCACCTTGATGCGAGGTATCCAGAGGAGGCGTGCCGTAGGCGTGGGCTTCGGCGAAGACGACTTCGCGTTCGGAAGCGACGCTGTCCACGTGATAGACGCTGCCGGGGATGAATTGTTCGAGCAAATAATGTGATTGCTTGTCGCCAAGCTGATCGAGCCAGGGCCAAAGTTCGTGCTGGGCGTGAATCTTTTTCATACCGATACCGGAGGCCTGTGAGCGCGGTTTTAGGAGCCAGGGCGCAGGGATGCGGTCCATGAATTCGCGCAGATTATCGTAATTGAGAACGTGGACAAATTCGGGCACGGCGATGCCAACTTCTTTGGCACGGGCTCGCATAGCGAGTTTGTCGCGGAAATAACGGACGGTGGTGAGGCCCATGCCGGGTATGCGCAGATGCTCGCGGAGGGCGGAGACGTTTTCCATGTCGAATTCGTCGAGGGCGACGATGCGATCAATGGGCTGCGACCTAGCCGCGAAGCTTACGGCGTTGATCAGCTCCAGCACGGGAAGTTCTTCGGGCATGTAGAAAAAGTCGTCTATGGATTCGCGGGGCCAATCGGCGTCGCGCAGTTTTTCCACGGTCAGCAGGAGCACGCGGCAGCCGATAGCCTTGCAGGTGCGGATAAACTCCTGCCCCTTTTCGTATGAGGTGACACAGAGGATGGTGAGAGGACGGCTCTCTGGCATCGGTGACCCCTGGATGACGAGCGGCTGTGCGCGAGGACGGCGCCCTTTGGCCGCGCAATAGGTGCGCATTATACTTCGCGCCGCCTACCGGACCGGATATAAAAATTGGAGAAAAGGCCCGACGCGCCGCGCCCAGGCGGCTTCGTTGTGCTCGGCACCCTCGATGCGTTCGTAGTGCAGTTCCTTGCCGAGCTGCCAGCCTTTTTGAAGGAGGACGTCGCGGAATTGCTCGACGTCCTGCACGATGCGCGGGCCTTCGCGGGTGCCGATATCGAGCCAGATGCGCGGGCGCACATGGACCTGCGCGGCCGCGGCGAAGCGATGCATGACCTGCTGGTTCCACCAGACGGACGGAGAGAGGGCGGCGAGTTTTCCAAAAACGTCCGGAAGTTTCAGACCGAGGTAGAGAGAAACGAGACCGCCGAGAGAGGAACCGCCGATGCCGGTATCTTCGAAGCTGTTGCGGATGCGATATTCGCGTTCCACGAAGGGCTTTAATTCTTCGATCAGGAATCTTGCGTAGCTATCCGCGCGGCCGCCGCCGAGTTTGGGCACGCGCGTCGGGGTGTACTCGCGGATGCGTGCTTTACCGGTGTTGTAAATGCCGACGATGATCAGGGGCTCGACAGTGCCCGCGGTGATGCAGTAATCGGCGGTTTGGCCGACGTGCCAGTCCTGGCCCGGAATGTAGGAAGTGGAACCGTCGAAAAGATTTTGTCCGTCGTGAAGATACAAGACAGGAAAAGTGCGACCGTACATCTGGTCATAGCCGGGAGGAAGGTAAACGACGAGGTCGCGCTCATTGCGGAGGAAGCGCGAGCGAAAACTCTGATGTTTGCGAAGATTAGGACCGTTCACGGAGCGATGGTCACCAGCAAATCTTTTGCCTCCACGTGCTGGCCTGGGGCCACGAGAAGTTTTATCACTCGGCCGGAGATTGGTGCATAGATATTGGACTGCATTTTCATGGCTTCGAGAGTCAGGAGTTTTGCGCCGCGTTCGACGGCGTGGTTGGCCTGGACAGCGATGCCGCTGATGACGCCAGCGGTTGGGGCGGCGACCTGACCGGGGTCGGCGGGGTCGGCTTTCGGATGCGCGCGTTCGACCACGCGCAAGGCGTTGTCGCGGACATTTACCTCGCGAGGCTGGCCGTTCAGTTCGAAGAATAAGGTGCGCGTACCATCGGGGTGCGGATCGCTGGCGGTCAGGAATTTCAGGATGAGGGTTTTTCCCAGCTCGATTTCGATGGTGACTTCTTCGCCGGAGCTGAGGCCGTAGTAGAAGGCGAGAGTCGGAAGGACGCTGACGTCGGAGTAGGTTTGGCGAAACTTGTCGTACTTCGCGAAAACGTCGGGATACAGAAGGTAGCTCAGAAGATCATCGCGGCGCACGGGATGGCCGAGTTTTTTTTCGAGAGCAAAGGCTTCTGCTTTGAGATCCACCGCTTCGAGGCTTTCGCCGGGACGGCCTTTCAGAGGAGTGGCACCGCGGAGAATTATTTTTTGCAGTTTGCGAGGCCAGCCTCCTGGAGGAACGCCCAGGACGCCGGAGAACATTTCGACGACAGAGTTGGGAAGAGAGACATCGTGATTTTCATCCAGCTTGAGGAGATCGTCTGGGCGAAGTTCGTTGGCCATGAGAAAGAGCGTCATGTCGCCGACGACTTTGCTGGACGGCGTGACTTTTACGATGTCGCCGAAGAGTTGATTCACTTCGGCGTACATTTTTTCCGCTTCGCGCCAGCGGTGGCCGAGACCCATGGCGGCCGCTTGTTCGCGGAGATTGGTGTACTGGCCGCCGGGAATTTCGTGTTGATAGAGACGGGCTGAGCCGGCCTTTGGTCCGGAATCAAAGGGCAAATAATAGGTGCGGATGGTTTCCCAGTAGTCGGAGCATTCGTTCAGGGCTTCGATATCGAGACCGGTGTCGCGCGGCGTGTGGCGAAGGGCTTCGACGATGGAATTGAGATTTGGCTGGCTGGTGCCGCCGCTCATGGCGGCGATGGCGGCGTCGGCGACATCGGCGCCGGCGTCGGCGGCTTTGAGTACGGAAGCGGAATTGATCCCGCTGGTATCGTGCGTGTGAAAGTGGACCGGAATGGCGATTTCTTCGCGAAGAGTTTTTACGAGTTCGTGAGCAGCATAGGGCCTACAGAGGCCGGCCATGTCTTTGATGGCGAGGAAGTGGGCGCCTAGTTTTTCGAGTTGCTTGGCCATTGTTACGTAGTATTTCAGCGAATATTTGGGGCGGGCTTTGTCGAAGATGTCGCCGGTGTAGCAAATGGCGGGCTCGCAGACGCCGCCTGTTTCGAGGACGGCGTCAATGGAAACGCGCATATTTTCGATGGAGTTCAGAGAATCGAAGACGCGGAAGATGTCTATGCCCTGCACATGGGATTCGCGGACGAATTCGATAATGACGTTGTCAGGATAGGAGGTGTAGCCGACGGCGTTCGCGCCACGGAGCAACATTTGAAAGCAAATGTTGGGGATGAGCGCGCGGAGTTCGCGAAGGCGTTGCCACGGGTCTTCGTGGAGAAAGCGCATGGCGGTGTCGAAGGTTGCGCCGCCCCACATTTCGACGCTGAAAAGATTAGGAAGGCGCTGCGCGACAGCGGTGGCAGTGGCCAGCAGATCGTGCGTACGGACGCGTGTGGCCATCAGAGATTGATGGGCGTCACGAAATGTCGTATCGGTGATGAGAAGACGCTTTTCTTTTCTAGCCCAGGCAGCGAATTTTTTGGGACCGAGTTTTTGCAGGAGTTGACGCGTGCCGGGAGGGGGCTCGATGCCGGGAACCGCGGGGAGTACCGGGGTTTCGAGATTTTTGGGGACGGGCTTGCCCTTTACTTCGGGATTGGCGTTGAGGATGACGTCGCCAAGATAGGAGAGGAGTTTTGTGGCGCGATCGCCGCGGCTTGGCAAGCGGAAGAGTTCGGGCGATTCATCGAGGAAAGATGTAGTCACTTCTCCGGCGCGGAAACGCGGATGATTGACGACATTTTCGAGGAAGGGAATGTTGGTTTTGACCCCGCGAATGCGGAATTCCCGCAGCGCACGGTCCATGCGCTGGCAAGCCTCAGGAAGCTTTGTGCCCCAGGCGGTGACTTTGACGAGGAGCGAATCGTAGTAGGCCGCGAGCACCGCGCCCGCGTACGCCGTTCCACCGTCGAGACGAATTCCGAATCCCGCGGGCGATCTATACGTTGTTAGCTTGCCGTAATCGGGCGCGAAATTTTTCTCCGGGTCCTCGGTGGTTACGCGGCACTGGAGAGCTGCGCCGTAAAGCGGGATGCTTTCCTGCTGGGGCAGGGCGAGGGGCTCTTCGTGCAGCTTGTGGCCCTGCGCGACGAGGATCTGGGAACGGACCAGGTCAATGCCAGTGACCATTTCGGTGACGGTGTGTTCGACCTGGATGCGAGGGTTGACCTCGATGAAATACCATTTTTGCGCGTCGACGTCGTACAAAAATTCGACCGTGCCCGCGTTGCGATAGTTGGCTTTGCGCGCCAAGCGAACCGCGGCATCGCACAATTCCGTGCGCACGCTTGCGGGAAGATTCGCGGCGGGAGCGACTTCGACGACTTTCTGGTGGCGGCGCTGCACGGAACAATCGCGTTCGTAGAGGTGCAGCAGATTGCCGTGGTGATCGGCGAGAATTTGTACTTCGAGGTGCCGCGCGCGGGGCAGATATTTTTCCAGGAAAACGCTGGCGTCGCCGAAAGCCGATTTTGCTTCGCCCTGCGCTTCCTCGAGCCGTTGCTCAAGTTCGGCATCGGTGCGCACGACGCGCATACCACGTCCACCGCCGCCCATGGCGGCTTTTACGATGACGGGGTAGCCGATCTCAGCAGCGAATTTGTGTGCCTCGACGGCGGACTTCACGGGATCGGGCGTACCGGGAAGAACGGGTACACCGGCGGAGATAGCCAAACCACGTGCGGCGGTTTTGTCGCCGAGAAGTTCGAGCAGGTCGGGCGTTGGCCCGATAAAGGCAATGCCTGCTTTCTGGCAAGCGCGGGCAAACTCGGGATTTTCGGAGAGAAAACCGTAGCCTGGGTGAATTGCGTCAACACCCTTTTCGTTTGCGAGAGCAACGATACCGGCGATATCGAGATAGGCCACGACAGGACCTTTGCCGGCGCCAACCTGGTAAGCCTCGTCGGCTTTGAAACGATGCAGCGCGAGACGATCTTCCTGCGAATAAATTCCGACCGTGCGCAGGCCAAGTTCATTGGCGGCGCGGAAAATCCGGATGGCAATTTCGCTGCGATTCGCAGCGAGCAATTTTCGGATGGGTTTGCTTTTCTTCATTCCCCTGAGCCGGTAAGAAGGGTACTCGAAACTGAGAATTGTTTCACGCTCGCGCGGCGGCGCTTTAACACTTTTTTCGATTTGCCCGGCAAACTTTTTGAATGCGAGCAGTGCGGCGGCTTTGCAGTGAAACAGCGAGCGGCTTTCTAGAGTTTACGGCTTGAGCAGCGGCTGCGCGTAGCGAATGGGAACGCCGAAGTTAGAGCCGCCGAAACCTTTCACGACGGCAAACGTTACACCAATCACCTGGCCGTCGCGATTAATGAGCGGCCCGCCGGAGCTGCCCGAAGTGGTCTGCGCATCGTAAACAATTTTATCGGACAGAACGTCGCCAATGTGTCCCTGCGTCACGAGAGGCCTGATGAGCTTGCGCTGCTGGAGGGCTTCGACAATGCGTTTTGGATCGCCGGCGGCGCTCTTGACGATATCCTTCACCGCTTCGTCGCCGGCGCGCGCGAGAATAGCGCTGATGCCCGTTGCGTAGCCGAGCGATATTAACGGCTGCCCACTGATGGCGGCTTCTTTGCGGCCGTCGAGCTTCAGAATGGGGCGCTTAAGAGAGGATATGTCACCGCGCAGCAGGGCGAGATCTGCCTGATCCGAAATTTGCGAAACACTCAGGGGAACACCGGCCGCTGCGTCGGGAAAGTAAGCGGTCAGTTCCGATATCGTGGGCTGCAAGCCCTGCTGTATCACGGCGCTCATCGCGTCGTTTTCCCACCAAGGCTGGGCGACGTGATGGTTGGTCAGGACAGCGTTGTCCGCAACGATAAAGCCCGTGCCGAAGAAATCCTCTCGAACTTCGGGAGCCCGGCCATCAAGGGTGTAAACGATGTTGCCGTCGCTGTCCTTGAGCGGCTCGCCGTCGGGATTGATCGCGCCGTAGCGCAGCGGACGACGCGAGTCCTTATCAAGCAAGGAAACGGAGATGTGCAGCAGGCAAACGCTCGAAGCATTGGCACGAATGACGCCCTCCGCGGCGTCGGATTGCGTCTCCACTTTTTTAAGACGGCTAGTGGTGTCATCCAGCTGTTTGCGCAGCGCGGCGACCTCGCTGGAATCCGCGCCGGAGATTTTCTGGCGAAGATCGTCGGTCTGTTGTTGAAGCTGGCGCTTCTGCTCCGTGACGTCCGATTGCTGAAGCTCATCGCGGGCCTTGCGCGTCTCCGCGACCAACGCTTCTTCGGTGCGCACGCCATGCTCGAGCTGAGCAATCACGGAGTAGGCACGGCGCGTCTCTTTATCGGCACGGCGCGTAAAGAGAAGGAAAATAATGGAGATCACTGCGGCGACGGTGAGCAGCGCGGAGACGCCTATCTTCAGGGCGCGGCCGAGGGAAAATGCATCGCGCGTCATTTTTTCCGTAACGGCGATGGCCTGGAAGGCGTTGTGGGCAATTTGCTGACCTTCTTCAGCGATGCGAGTCTTCAGCTGCAAGTCTTCGAGGAGGTGCTTTTCCCGCAGTTGCACGCGCACGCGGGCCAACAATTCCGCCGGTTCCCAAGGTGGAGTGAGCACGTCGTCCGCGCCCAGGTCGAGGCCGCGGGCGCGGTCCCCGCCGCCGCCTCGCGCAAAAAGAATGACGCGGGTGTTGGAAGTCGATCCCAGACCTTTAATTTCAGAAAGCGAGTTGCAGCACAGGACGTCGGCAAGATCGGCGGCGAGCAGGAAAATATCCACGCTGCCGGTCTGGACGACACGGAATCCTTCTTCCGGAGTGGCGGCGGAAGAGGCTTCGTAGCCCGCGGAACGAAGGACTTCCAGGAGTTGCTGCCGCCGAGTTTCGTCCGGCTCGACGATCAATATGTTTTCGCGCTTGGATGGCAAGTTTTTACGTTTTCCTTTGCGGCGGCGGCGAGATTCATCGCCGCCTACATATGATGTTCAGCCTTGCAGCGAAGTAGCAAGGAATTCACATATTAGCTGGAAATGCAAAAGCTTGCTTGCGGAGGGTAGAATGCGCAACTTCCAAAAGAGCCGGCGGGGATGCCCCTGTGTGCAAACCGGGGCTACGATTTGCTCAGTACTTCCTCAAGACGCCGATCACGCGTCCTTGGATCTTGACATCGTTGGCGGCGACCATGATGGGAGCGAGTTCCGAATTTGCGGGTTGGAGGCGGATTTTGCCGGCTCCTTCGCGATAGAACCGCTTGAGAGTTGCTTCTTCCCCGCCGATTAGCGCGACCACGATGTCGCCCGCGTTGGCGACCTGAGTCTGCTCGCAGACCACGTAATCACCATCCATGATGTGGTCTTCAATCATAGAGGTGCCTTTTACTTGGAGTACAAAGGAATTTCCGCCGCGGGCAAAATCGCCGAGCGACAGTGTCTCGCGGTCTTCTACCGCTTCGAGAGGCCTGCCGGCTGCGATGCGGCCGACCAGCGGCAGCTCTTGAATCTTGCGGTCGATAATCTGATCTTTCACGGGCTTCGGCAATTGCAGTATCTCGATGGAGCGGCTCTGGTTATAGCCTCGACGGATGAAACCTTTTTTCTCGAGGGTGGTGATGTGCTTGTGGACCGTCGCGAGCGACGTGAGCTTCAGACCCTTACCGATCTCTTCGAAGCTGGGCGCGTACCCGTGCTTGTTGTCGAATGAGACCAAGTAGTCGAGTACTTCTTTTTGGCGTTTTGTCAGAGCCATTGGCGCGCCTCCGTGAGATCCAGTTTTCCACAGCCACTTTAGGCGAAAATAAAGCGAACGTCAAGCAGGAAATTGTCTTCGTGCTACTTTTTCTTTTCCCTCACGACAATTCTGGAACTGATATATCGAGAAATAAATAGACACGCTCGCCCGCCAACCGGAAAATGGAAATCAAAATGGAGACGCTTCCCAAGCAAGAATCCCTTCCCGCGGTAACTGCTGCCGGAGTTGTCGCCATTCTTTTCGGTGTCTTAGGCGCTCTCGGAAGTCTTCTGGCCGTCGTAGCCACATTTCTCCTTCCCGATATCCAGAGCGGGCCGCACGCTGCGCCGATGCCTCCGGCGATTCGCGCAATGTCAGGCGTTTTTATGCTTTTCACGGCGGCGATCTGCGTGTTTGGAATTTTTGTAGGAATCGGAGTCATCCGCCGCAACAATTGGGCTCGCATCTGCATCCTGGTGTGGGCGGGATTCATGAGTCTCACCTGCATCGGCTCTTTGGCGTTCACGCTGTTCCTTTTCGGCGCGATTCAAAGCCAATTGCCGAACGTCAACCCGGTGGATGCAGCGAAGATGATGGGGTTTATGAGGATATTCCTGGCCATCTTCTACGGAGTGCCTGCCGTCGTGGGGATATGGTGGATTATTCTGTTCACGCGCAAGCCCGTCGCCAAGGCGTTTACGAATCCAGCGGAATTCGTGCCGGCAATGGACGCCTCCGGTTTTCCGCAGCCCACAATCGCGGTACGAGCGCCTCAAAAACCGAAGGCCGCGTGCCCGGTTCCGCTGGCCATATTCTCAGTTTTTCTTATCTTCTCATCTGTTTGTATGCTGCTGTTTCTGACACTTCCGATCCCGTTTTCCTTTCCCATGTTCTTATTCGGACATGTTTTAACCGGCAGTTCGCCGAAGATTTACCTGGGGATATTTGGCGTAATCTCGGGCGTCGCAGGATTCGGAGTACTTAAACTAAAGCCGTGGGCTTTTTACACCGAGTTGGTACTGCAATGTTTTGGCGCGGTCAATGTTCTGCTAACAATTTTCAGCCCGGCCGTTGCGCCGGCGATGCGGTCAGCAATGCAGGAAATGATGGCGCAATATCCGGCTTCTCCGGTCGCGGACATCTTTCTCTCAGACAGTTATCTTCGTGGCAGCATGATTTTCGGCTTGGTTTTGTGTGCTGCGTTTGCCGCCCTTCTATTTTTCCAGCGTTCCCGCTTCCTGGAAGCCGCCGAAGAAGCTGCCCGGGCTTAAGCAAGATTTTTGCGAACGACGTAACCTCTTCGCCCTTGCGCACGTCTTTTGTGTAACGACACATTCGTGCGCGGCGGACTCTCTCCCCGCCGCGCGTGGGCCGGTATGGTATCCTTTTCCAGTCGGCTCCGGGCGGCCGGACACGCATCCAACCTGCTTTCCGCGCCGCCCATCCAAACAAAATTGAGCCGCGCTCCCTCTGGAAATTGAGCGGGAGTCCATTAACAGCGGAGCCTTGGCCACTATGTCAACTTTGATAGAAACGCCGCCGGTAAAGCACAAGCGCGAGGTGATCGACCGCGCTGTGATCCGCTTCGCCGGCGACTCCGGCGACGGCATGCAGATTACCGGCAGCCAGTTCACGAACACCGTCGCGCTGTATGGCAACGATATCGCCACTTTCCCGGACTTTCCGGCCGAGATTCGCGCTCCCGCAGGGACACTGCCGGGCGTTAGCGGCTACCAGCTCCATTTTTCTTCGAGCGATGTTTATACGCCCGGCGACTCGGTGGACGTACTGATTGCGATGAATCCGGCGGCGTTGAAAATGAACCTCGCCGACCTCAAGCCCAACGGCATCCTGATCGTGAATTCGGATGCGTTCACGGAAAACGACCTGCGCAAGGCACAGACGAAAACGAATCCGCTCGAGGATCATTCGCTCGACAAGTACCGGCTGTTTTCCGTTGAGCTGGAGCGGCTCACGAAAGTCGCGCTCGAACATCTGGGCATCGACGCCAAGTCCATCAGCCGCTGCAAGAACTTTTTCGCGCTGGGCATGTGCTACTGGCTTTACAACCGTTCGATGGAGCCGACGGTCCGCTGGATCGACGCAAAATTCAAGAATAAGCCGCTGCTCGTGGAGGCCAACAAGCTGGCCATGAAAGCCGGCTATTCGTATTGCGAAGCGACGGAAGCGTTTCAGATCAGCTACGAAATTCCGCCTGCGCAGCTGGCCCCCGGTTTCTACCGCAACCTTAGTGGAAACCAGGCTCTGGCGCTCGGGTTCGTCACCGCTTCACAGAAATCAGGCCTTCGGCTTTTCCAGGGCAGCTACCCCATTACGCCAGCGTCGGACATTCTTCACGAGCTTTCGCAATATAAAGATTTTGGCGTGATGACATTTCAGGCAGAGGACGAAATCGCAGCCATTACCAGCGCGATTGGCGCAGCTTACGCTGGGGCTTTGGCCATCACCACGACCTCTGGCCCGGGCATGGCTCTGAAAACGGAAGCCCTGGGGCTTGCCGTGGCCGTAGAAATCCCGCTGGTGATTTGCGATATTCAGCGAGGCGGCCCCTCAACTGGCCTTCCGACAAAAACGGAGCAAGCCGACCTGCTGCAGGCGCTCTTCGGACGCAACTCCGAAGCCCCGATTCCCATCATCGCGGCCGCGACGCCCAGCGATTGTTTCTGGGCCGCCCTCGAAGCAAGCCGCATCGCCATCAAATACATGGTGCCGGTGATTGTTCTTTCCGACGGCTATCTGGCCAACGGCGCCGAGCCCTGGAAGATTCCTAACGTGGACGAAATTCCCGCGTTCCCCGTGAAGTTTGCAACGGAAATCAACGGCCCGAACGGATACCTGCCTTATAAACGCGACCCGCAGACGCTTGCGCGTCCCTGGGCTGTTCCGGGCACACCGGGACTTGAGCACCGCGTCGGCGGGCTCGAGAAACAGGACGTCACGGGCAACATCAATTACGAGCCGCTCAATCACGAAAACATGGTGCGGATCCGCGCGGCGAAAGTTGCTTCGATTGTGCAGGAAATTCCTGATGTAGTTCCAGCCGGAGACGCAGAAGGCGACCTGCTAATCGTCGCGTGGGGCTCGACGCACGGCGCCATCACCGCGGCGTTGAAATCGCAGCGCGCGCAAGGGCGAAAAATAGGCCACGTTCATCTGCGTTACCTCAACCCCTTGCCGGCGAATCTCGGTGACGTGATTAGGCGTTATAAGACTGTGCTTGTGCCCGAACTCAACATGGGCCAATTGCTCTGGGTGCTGCGCGCCAAGTATCTTGTGGACGCCATCGGCCTCAACAAAATTCAGGGCCGCCCGTTCAAGCAGGCCGAACTCGAACAAAAGATCGAAGAACTTCTTGGAGAGAATTCCCAATGAGCACTGCTACTTTGCCGCCGATTACACCCCTCACCAAGAAAGATTTTCAGACCGACCAGGAAGTGCGCTGGTGCCCCGGCTGCGGCGACTACGCTATTCTTTCCGCAGTGCAGTCCGTATTCCCAGAGCTCGGCATCAAGCGGGAAAATTTCGTAGTGGTCTCCGGCATCGGTTGCTCGAGCCGCTTTCCGTATTACATGAACACCTTTGGCTTCCACACGATTCACGGGCGCGCACCAGCGGTTGCGACTGGCATCAAGGCGATTCGACCGGACCTCGAAGTCTGGGTCGCGACCGGCGATGGCGACGCCCTCTCCATTGGCGGCAATCACACGATTCACATGTTGCGGCGCAACGTCGGCCTGAAAGTGCTGCTCTTCAACAACCGAATCTACGGCTTGACGAAGGGCCAGTATTCGCCGACCTCTGAACTCGGCAAAAAGGCCAAATCAACGCCATTCGGTTCGCTTGATCGGCCATTCAATCCGATTTCGCTGGCGATCGGGGCGGAGGCCACCTTTGTCGCGCGCTCTGTGGACGTCTTCCAATCGCACCTGAAAGAAACGCTGAAGCACGCAGCCGCACACAAAGGCTCGGCCTTCGTCGAAATTCTGCAAAACTGCAATATCTTCAACGACGGGGCCTGGTTCAGCCTCACAGAGCGCGACGCCCGCAGCGAACACATCATTCAGCTCGAACATGGGAAGCCCTTGGTTTACGGCAAAAACCGCGACAAGGGCATCCGCCGCAAGCCTGACGGCGACATTGAGGTTGTTCAGCTGGGGAATGGCATCAGCGAATCGGACCTCGTCATTCACGACGCGCATCACCCGCTTCCCCTTTACGCGTTTCTGCTTTCGCACATGGAAACCCGGCCTGGCTTTCCAACGCCTATCGGCGTGCTTCGCGATTGGAACGACCTTCCGCGCTACGAAGATGTAATGAATCAGCAGATAGCGGACGTTATCGCTAAGCGTGGTGCCGGCGACCTAGCAAAACTCCTTCGCGCCGGCGACACCTGGGAAGTGAAATAGGCAAAGTCCCCCGAATTGCGCACCACAGCGTGACTGGCGAACCTAAAGGTTCGCCACTACACTGCGCGCATGTCCCCTTGCTTGAAACAATCCGGGGAACTATGATTCCTCCACTCCTTTTTCATGCGCCCTCAAGACAAGCTCGTTTTCCTCGAGGCAGCCAGCCACTTTCAGGTCTGGATTTTAGTAAGGCGGACAAACGTAGCTTCTCTCAAATACATCGGCAAGCCCGGCTACACACCGAAGCGTATCGACTGCAAAGCCAAAACAGCAGACCTGGATGAAGTCAATTGGAAGCTGGCTGGCCTGGTCGTCAGCCCGATTGTGCATCCCAAAAGCTTTATGCCCACAAAAGTTAAAAAAGCGAAGGAAGCCTGGGAAGCGATGAGTTCACTGATGGGCAGCGTCTATACCGTGGACATGGATAAGAAATCACGGCATTACGGCTGCTTGAAACTTGGAAGTTGTTACATTCACGGCGACTACGATCTCTACGACATCATCGATATCAAACAGGCGCACCGCAATCTGGCGCTTGTCGAAACTCTGCTGGGCCAGCCCCACCGGCGGGGGGCAAAAGTTCTCGCCGTGCAAACATTTATAAACAACCGCATCGGCTCACCGATGATCCAGCACGGCGGCGAAGCCCAATACGCCGACCACTCCGAGCAATCCATCGACGCATTCGGGCCAAACGGAGAGGACGTAACCATCCTCAACGAATTCAGTGTGCGCGGCTGGTATGAAAAGGTCTTCGAAGGCCGCCAGACGCTCGGACAAAAGCATGCCTGATGCGGCTGCAAGCCTGTCTATGGAAAAGCCTGGCGCGTTGCCGCACAAAATGAAAAAGGGCGGGAGCCGCTCTCTTCGGCTGACCCGCCCTTCTTCTCACTGCTTGTGCTCTAACTTAAAATCCAAACGTGTTTCGTTCATCCTTGCGTCGACAAGCTAAATTCCGGAGGCTTTTAAATCGTCTTTAGCCTCTTTCTCTGCGTTCTTGGCTTCGGTCTTGGCATCAGCGTCCGGCTTCATCGCGTGGATGGCCTTGGTCAAGCTAACGGCCCTGTCGCCTGCCGGGCCTTTGCACGACGACATATCCGCGCCAGTCTGCACGCCGGTCAGGTTCGACTTCAAGCAGTTGAAATCCAATCCAACATTCTTGCTCGCGTGAAGCGCGGCAACGCAGTCGTCCAAGCGGTTAAAGTTCTCGCAAGCCGTCTTGGCATCGGTGTTCGCGGCCAGCACGCCTTGTGCCTGTAAATTGGCGGTCAACTTTTTCTCCTGCTCAGCTTTGGCATCGAGCTGATCGTCGGCTGACTTATCTTTTTTCACCCATTTGATGGGATTCAGCGAGTGTCCGCCGCTCGAACTGCTGGAACCTCCGGATGCCGCTGAGCCGGCGCCCGACCCCGCAGGCCCTTGCGCAGCAGATCTTCCCGCAAAGAGCGTTACGCTCATCGTTGCGACCGCCAACACAAAAAGTATTCTTTTCATTTGCCCTCCGGTCTATCTCACGCCCAGCTCGTGGAATCCTATGTGGGTTCCTATAATGAGTAGGCCACGCCGCTCTGCCGGGAGCGAGACGACGGAGGTCGAGTACTCCCCCAATCCGTCACTCTGTCCCAAGGGACAGGCCGAGACAAGTCAAGACACGTCAAACGAAAACCCCAAGTCCGCTCATGCGAACGAACCAGTCCCTGCTGGAATTCTCGGTTTATTGTGTTTTGCTGAAAGTCCCATAGTTCTTACGATCGAATGCCCAGGAACAAGCCGTAGAGGCACATCCCGAGCCCGCCGAGAAACACAACGGGAGACAATTAGGTAGTGACCAGAGGATTCGGATACGGCAGGGTCATTGCACGGTAGCCGCCCGCGAAGTAATGAATCACCGACGCCAGCAGCATGTACATGAGCCCACGCCGAGTTTCCCGACGCCCGTTATTCACCGCCCGGGCTGTCAAACGAACCTAGGGAACCTCCTCACGGCAATACGGACAGCGGTTCATCCGCGACAGCACGGGCTTTCCGCAAAAGGCACACGGGTTTGTAGCAACCGCGCCCAATTCCGTGGAACTCATAAACACTTCAAACTCGCCGTCAAAAATAGCCTAATTTCGGGTTTTGGCATCGTCGAGCAAATCCCCCGGGCCGGCGTTACCAACAAGCATTAGCCCAGTCGCCATTCAGCCTTCTGAAACCAAATCGCTTATGCTACATCTAACAAAAGAGTTCCTCAGGTCTCTCAAAAATGGATGACTTTTCTAAATTCGCCTCCTACGCCAGCCTTGGCGACGTTGACCCTGTCCCACAGAGCCTGCTGACCGCTTTTCCCGAGCAGGCCAAGACTCTCAGCCTGATGTACGACATCAGCCGCGAGCTTACTTCGATCCTCGACCGCGAGGAGCTGCTCCGCCTCATCGCCCAGCGCGTCAAGCGCCTCGTCAACTATGACGTCTTCAGCGTCATGCTCTGGAATGAGTCACGGCAGCTTCTTGAGAGTGTTTTCGGAATGCGCTATGAGGACTCGATTCCGACATTCATGCGCATGCCTCTGCGCCAGGGGCTCACCGGGACTGCTGCGGCAGAACGCCGCGCGGTGCGCGTGGACGATGTTCTCGACGACGCGCGCTACATTCGCTGCGAAACTGGCCTCAACACGCGCTCCGAGCTCGTCATTCCTCTTCTCCTGCAGGACCGCCTGATCGGTGTTCTCGACCTGGAAAGCACCCAGCCGCAGGCGTTCACCGCGGAAAATGAACGCATGCTGGTAAAACTGGGGTCTTTTATCGCGGTCGCGCTTGAAAACGCGCGCCTCTACGAAGAGGCGCGAGAGACGCAGCTCCGGCTTCAGGACGATCTCAACACGGCGCGCGAGATTCAGCGCCAGCTGCTTCCTCATGGCGCGCGCGGCGTACCCGGTCTCGATCTCGCGGCCGCATACGTTCCAGCGCGCGAGCTGGGCGGCGACTTTTACGATTTTCTTCCTTATGGAGAGGGAAAGCTTGCTTTGGCGCTCGGCGATGTGTCGGGCAAGGGCACCGCGGCGGCGCTCTATGGCTCGCTCGCCATCGGCACGCTCCGCGAGTTGGTCGTCGGCAGCACTTGCAGTCCCGCATGCATGCTTGAAATGCTGAACCGCCGCATGCACGGGGCGCGCCTCGATGCACGCTTCATTGCCATGCTATTTGCCGTCTACGACGCACCCAACTGTCGTCTTACCCTGGCTAACGCCGGCGGCCCATACCCGCTGTTGGTGCGTAATGGCAAAGCGGAAGAGATTCGCGTCGAGGGCGTGCCGCTGGGGCTATTCCCTGATGTCCAGTACGAAGAAACTTCCATCGATCTTCTGCCAGGCGATGTAATTCTCTTCGCGTCAGACGGCATTCTTGAATCGGAAAATGGTCAGCAAGAAGAATTTGGCTCCGAGCGGCTTCATGCCGTGCTGGCGGATCATGCCCCGGAAATTTCGGCCAATGAATTGTCCGAGAGAATCATCCAGGCGACCGACCAACACAGCGGCCCAGGCACCAACCCGCACGACGACCGGACGCTCCTCGTTCTACGCGTCACATGCGAAGCTACGGCCGACTACACGAAACTCCCTGTCATCTACTAAAACGCTGTTTATCAATTTGTACGAAGCAAGTTTGCCCGCGTGGGATTGCTGGAGTAAACTTGCCGCTCAGTGGCAGATACTCTTCCCACTATCGGTCAAACAATCTCTCACTATACCGTCTTAGAAACTATTGGCGGCGGAGGCATGGGCGTCGTCTATAAGGCGACGGACACGAGGCTCGGCCGCTATGTAGCGCTGAAATTCCTTCCCGATGACATTTCTAACCACCCTCAGGTCATCGAGCGATTCCGGCGCGAAGCACGCACTGCCTCCTCGCTGAATCACCCGAACATCTGCACCGTTTACGACATCGGCGAGTTCGAAGGCCGTCCGTTTATTGCCATGGAGCTGCTCGAGGGCCAAACGCTGAAGCAGCGTATCTCCAAAAAGTCTATTCCAATAAGCGAGCTTCTGGACATCGCTATTCAGCTTGCCGATGCTCTGGAAGCGGCCCACTCCAAGGGCATCGTCCATCGTGACATCAAATCCGCCAACATTTTCCTCGTTGATCGCGGGCCGGCGAAGATATTGGATTTCGGCCTGGCGAAACTGACCGAATACAGGCAACCTGCGGTTCATTCTACAAACGAAGCATCCCCACCTACCCACGTGCGCGTCGTGGACCAGGAACTCACGAGCCCAGGCACGTCCATTGGTACGGTCGCTTACATGTCCCCGGAGCAGGCACGCGGGGAAGAACTGGATGGACGCGCGGATTTGTATTCACTCGGAGTCGTGCTTTACGAAATGGCCGCGGGTGTACTCCCCTTCGCAAACCAGGCGGTTGCATTGGTTTACGACAGCATTCTCCATCGCTCCGCGGCTCCCGCTTCGAGAGTGAATGCAAATTTGCCGCCTGCTCTGGATAATATTTTGGCCAAGGCGCTGGATAAAGATATCGCGCTGCGCTATCAGACTGCCGGCGAACTTCGTTCCGACCTGAAACGCCTGAAGCGCGAGATCGATGCGGGACGCTCGGGAACGGGCACCGTTCCGCCGCACGTTCCAGAAAAGCACGCAGATCATAAAACCCGTTCAAGCCGAGGCCTGCGCAAAGTGCCGGCCGTGGCAGCCGTTGTTCTCTTCGTCGCCCTGGTGATTCTTATCTATGTGCTGTCGCTCCCGGTATCGCAGCCGCGCGTCTTGCGAACCACCCAGCTCACGCGCAACAATCTGCCGAAAGCAGACGTGGTCACCGATGGCTCGCGGCTCTATTTTATTGAGGGGCAATCCACGCTTTCGCAAACTTCGGTAAACGGCGGGGAGATTTTCCCCATTGTGACCTCCCTGGAAGACACTGGCTCTGCCAATATTTTCGACATCTCGCCGGACGGGTCGACGCTCTTGATGAATACCGCCCGCGGCACTTCTCTTGATGGCCAGCTCTGGGCAGTTCCTGTCATTGGGGGCACGCCGCGTAAATTATCTAATCTGGAAGGCCACGCCGGGGCATGGTCGCCGGACCGCAAAACGCTCGCCTTCGCGAACGGTAACGAAATTTTCCTGGCGGCGAGCGACGGCGGCGAAGCGCGCCGCATTTTGAAACCAGCCGGAACGCCCACCGATCTCCACTGGTCGCCCGACGGCTCGATTTTGCGTTTTACATTGAGTGATCCGCGAACCAATGCCCGTTCGATTTGGCAAGCCTCTTCCGATGGCAGCGACCTGCATCCATTGCTTGCCGGTTGGAACGCGACACCCAACGAATGCTGCGGCAACTGGACGCCTGACGGAAGCTTTTTCGTCTTTCAGTCCTTCCGCGATGGAACCGCGAACCTCTGGGCGCTGCGCGAACATGGCCGCCGATTCGGATCCACTCGCGCCGAACCGGCCCAGTTGACCACAGGCCCAATGAACGTAGGCGCTCCCGTTCCGAGCCGCGATGGCAAAAAGATTTTCGTTCAGGGTTGGCAGTCTCGCGGAGAGTTAGTTCGCTACGATGCAAAATCGGGCCATTTCGCGCCGTACCTTTCGGGAGTCTCCGCCCTGGATCTAGACTTTTCCCGGGATGGCGAGTGGGTCGTATACAACGACGGGACCGATGGTACCCTCTGGCGAAGCAAAATGGACGGTACGCAAAAGCTTCAGTTGGTCTCCCCTCCGATGGAAGCCTACCTCGCTCGATGGTCTCCGGACGGCAAGCAACTCGCCTTCTTCGGTCACCCCCCGGGCGAACCCTGGCACATTTATGTTATCCCTGCCGAGGGCGGCGCGCCCGAATTGCTCTACCGCAACGCGAACAACCTGGCAGACCCCAGTTGGTCCCCTGACGGCAAATCGTTGGCTTTCGGGCAGAATTCACTCAACAATCAGGGCTCGGCAATTTACGTATTCGACCTGAAAACGCGAAGCGCCGCAAAGCTGCCGGAATCAGACGGTCTCTATTCTCCGCGATGGTCCCCTGATGGGCGCTACGTCGCGGCTCTTACGCTGGACTCTCTCAAGCTGATGCTCTTTGATTTCACAACGCAAAAATGGACGGAGCTTGCCAAGATTTTCGCGTCGTATCCGACCTGGTCTCGCGATGCGCGCTACCTTTATTTTGACGGCACTCGAGACAACGAGGAGGGCTACTTCCGCGTACAAACCAGCAACGGCAAACTCGAACGCCTCTTTAGCCTGAAAGGCTTTCACGCCGCCGGAGGCGTTTTCGGAAACTGGAGCGGCCTCGCCCCCGACGAATCCACACTGCTGGTGCGAGACGCCAGCATCCAGGAAATCTACGCCCTGGACTGGCAGCCTTAGCGGCCGACCATTAGACGTTTTCTTTTCCGTGCCCCTCAACGAAAAGCTACAAACTCACTTCGTTGAACTATTGGCCCAACGCAAAACTCGCAGCGCACGCAATGTGTTCCACCGGCTTGCGCTGCCGACGCCGGTCTCCATCTCTAATGGAATGCGTTCGCGATGAAGCAGGTTGAGCGGCCATCGCCCATTCTGGTGGCGGCGCTCGATTACAATTTCAACGGCTTCACGCACGCGCCGGTCCGGTTTGATTTCCGCATTCCGCAGATAATCTAGCCCGCGCAAAACGTCGTAGTGCCAGAACGGCGGGTAGGAAAATCGCAACCAGCGTTTGTCAACGACTTCGCCCGTGCTCAGCGACCGGAACAACCCGCGATCGAGCAGATATTTCTCGCCCCTCCTGCGCGCTTTCGTGACGGCCACCGATTTGCCCACTGCTCGTTCGTAATCGATCAGCCCTTCTAGCACACAGATCGTGGTGTGGAACGAAGAGCGCGTGCTTTTGGGCCTCTTCGGACTTTCCTCCTGCGCTTCACAGTTCCAGCCGCCATCTTCAAGCTGCTCATTCAGAAGTTGCCTGGCCAGCGCGTCGTTCGGTTCCTTGAAATACGCGCCGATGCCAAGGATTCTGCCGTTGATGCACGGCTCCGTTTCGCCGCGCAGGAAGGGCCGGTTGCCATGCCACTTAAAGACCAGCCACTTCTTCACGCGGTCGATCATTTTGCGCGCCTGTTTGCTCGTTGGGTCCAGACCAAGGTCTTTAAGAACGACGATGCTGTTGAACGTTACCAGCAAGCCTTGGTCCTCCTTCGGCCCCCCAAACTTTCCGGTGGAAGACTGCCGCGCGAGAAGCTGCGCTCCCCAGCCTTCGGTTGCTACCCGAGACCGCTCGGCTGCGATCGCATCGGGCGCTTCATCGGTAAGGTGCCTCATGACCTGCCAGCGAATGGACGGGTCCGAATCAAGTAGCCATTTGAGGTGCGCGGGCCGTGGCGCGTAATCCTGTAGGCGCATTCGTCTTTTATAGCATGGACTGTGTAAGGTTTGGCCTCATGCCGAGCCGCCTTTGCATCGGCGTCCTGCGCGTGGCAGAACGCGGGAAGAAAAAAAGCGCTCACTCTTCTCTTAATGCACGCAACGGATCAATACGCGAAGCGCGCCGCGCAGGCAAGTACGTCGCGGCCATCGCAATAAACAGCAAGAACAGCGAAACGACGGCAAACGGCACCATGCTCAGCTCTCCGATGCTGAGAAACGCTGTGTGCGTCAGTGCCCTGCAAAGCTGTACGCCAATCACCAACCCCACTGCAACACCGGCTATCCCCAACCCCAGTCCCTCCTTCAAAACCATCTTCAACACGCTGAAGGGATTCGCTCCAAGCGCCATTCGAATGCCAATCTCCCTCGTCCGGCGGCTCACCGAATAAGTCACCAGCCCATACAATCCGACCGCGGCCAACAACAGGCCCATAGCCCCAAGCGCCGATATGATCCCGTCGATCAAAAGCGGCGTTTTCACGGCTCGATTGGTATAAATGTCATGCATCGTTCGCGCATCGAACACCGGCATATCTCGGTCCATTTCCTGAACAACCTGCCGCAATACCGGGGCCAGAGCAGCAGCGTCCGGCGATTTCGCTTCGGCAATCAGAGTCATCTGCGGCTGTTGATTCTGGGCGAAAGGCAGGTATACAAAATCCAGCGGCGCCTCACTGATCGATAGATACTTCGTCGTCCTGGCGACGCCGACAATCTCGACCAGTTTCCCGCTCTCAGTTCGCAAGTGAAATCTTTTGCCGAGCGCGTCCTGATTCGGCCAATAGTCGTGCGCGAACTGCTCGTTCACCACGGCCACGGCTGGCGCATCCTTGTTATCGGATTCCGCGAAACTCCGCCCGCGAACGATCGGTATTCTCATCAAATCGAAATAATTATCGCTCACTACGTTGTCGAAGATGGTGATTGCTTCCTGGCCGAGCTCCAACTGGTGCCCTTCCGGAACTACTCCCAACTGGCTCGCGCCCATCGAAATAGGAATCGACGATGCCAGCGTTGCCGAATTCACATCGGGTGCCAAGCGCGTCTTGTCCAAAAGCTGTTTGTAAAACAGCTCCGTCTGCGCATCCGCATAGCGGAGCAAGCTCGTATTCAGACTCGCGACGAAAAGACGATCCGTCCGGAATCCAGGTCCTCGTACAATTTCGGCCTGGAACCCCTGCACTAGGACCGCGGATACCACCAGAAGCACCAGAGAAATCGCCAATTGCCCGGCCACAAGCAAATTGCGGCCCCAGGGCTTGCCCGTCTTGGAGGTCATAGCATCGGCGGCCTTCAACGCCGGCACCAAATCCGGCCGCGTGCTGATGAGCGCAGGCGCCAGGCCAAATAAGAGTGTGGTCACAATCGATGCACCAAACGTAAACAAGAGAACGCGAGTATCGACCTGCATGTCGAGTTTGACGGGCAGGTCACTCGGCAGAGGTATGCTCGTAAAGGATTTCACCGCTGCGTAAGCAATTCCCAAGCCCGCGATGCCGCCTCCAAGCGCAAGAAAAAGATTTTCGATCAGCAGCTGCCGAATCAGCGAGAGCCGTCCGGCTCCCACCGCTATGCGCACCGCAATCTCGCGCGCCCGCGTCGCCGAGCGGCTCAAAAGCAGTCCGGCAACATTCGTGCACGCGACCAGCAGAACGCTCACGGCAAGCAAGCCCAGCATGGCAATAAACACCGTTCTTTGTGGCGCGTAATTCGTTTGAAACTGGAGCTGCGTTTCCACCTTCATACGCAGACTTCCATCCGTTTTCGGATAGGTTTTCTGCAACTCGTTTGTCAGGCCGTCTATGTCGGATTGAGCTTGAGCGATTGTTACACCCTGCTTCAAACGGCCCTTTACCGCCAGCCACCGGACCTGCCGATCTTCCAGATTGTTGACAGCTCCCATGCGCGGCGAAAGAGCGAACGGCACGTAAAGTGCCGGACGCACGAACTGATCTGTGCCGCTGAAAGATTCAGGCGTGACGCCAAGGACGGTGAACTCGATTCCATTCAGCCACAGTTTCTGGCCAATCGCGGAAACGGAACCGCCGTATTGCGAGACCCAAAGTTCGTGACTGAGCACGACGACGGTGTCGCGTCCTTGGCCCTCATCTTCCTCCGGCAGAAATCCGCGGCCAAGCTGGGGCTCAACACCCAGGACCTTGAAGAAATTCCCCGAAACGAACATGCCGTATTTCATCTTGGGTACGTTTTCCCGGTTGGGCGCAAAGCCGAATGAGGAAAACGATGTGGCGATCAGCCCCTCAAACGTCCGGTTGTGATCGCGGAATTGCGCGTAATCCGGATACGAAATGCCACTCAATCCCGGGAACATCTGGTCCGTAACTGGACTGATCGCTATCACGCCTTCGGGCTTGGGAACCGAAAGTGGACGCAAGAGCAACGCGTCAGCGATGCTGTACATCGCCGAAGTTGCTCCCAGCCCAAGCGCCAGGGAAAATATTGCCACCGTTGCAAAGCCCGGTTTTTTTCGCAGCATTCGCGCGGCATAACGCACGTCCCGGAACGTGCCTTCCATGACAGCGCCCGTTTGCGCTTCTCTCACGTTCTGCTTTACTTGCTCCGGGCCTTCAAATTTGAGCCGTGCCGCCTTTCGCGCTTCCTCTCTCGACATCCCTCGCTCCACATAGCGGTCTACAACCTCTTCAAAGTACGCTCCTACTTCGGCGTCCAGATCTCTATCGCTTCTTCTCCGGCGGAAGATTTGATCAAAAAGCACCGTTGCGCGGCTGATCCAGGACATGACTAGGACTCCTCGGCCAAAACACGGTTCATCGCAGTAAACACCTTCTCCCAATTGCGCTTCTCGGCCGCAAGCCGCGACCTGCCGCTCTTCGTCAGTTCATAGACTTTAACGCGGCGCTTGTTCCCCAATTCCGTCCATTTCCCCGCAATCCAGCCTTGCTCAGCAAGGCGGTGCAGGGCGGGGAAGAGCGAACCGGGGCCCACGATGAAGACGCCGCGTGTGACTTGTTCAATGCGGTCGGAAATGCCAACTCCGTGCAGTGGCTGCAGGTCCAGCGTTCGCAAAATCAGCAAATCCAGTGTCCCTTGCAATAGTTCAGCTTGCTTGGTCATAACAGGCTCATGATATCGATTGACGATATCGCGTGTCAATAGATGCCCGCGCCGCCGGCTCCCGTGTGCGCTTCAGCCGATGGGGCGCGTCCAATCACGAGTTGCATAGGGAGCTGTAACGGCGCCCACAAATAGAGCGGTATTTTCGGATGATCAGCGCGAACGCGGTCAGGCCGAGCGCGCCCTTTTCCATTCCAATCGGGGCAGTTCTAGGTTGGCGGTCTTGCTGAGATACGCCTGCGCGTGCGCCGCGGCTCTTTCTTTTCCCTGCTCGATGTCGTCTACGGCCTCGGAAGGCGCGATCCAGCTTTTGGAGCGGACATTGTAAACAGAAGCTTGCACTCCGAGCGGGCTTTGCTCCGAAAACAGTCGCAAGTGCTCATCGCCGACTTTAACTTCCGCCCACACACCTTCATCCAACATTGGGTAACTCCCCACGCATCTGCCGCCGCGTTCAAGATTACCACCATGCTGCCCCGCAAGGCCGTGTTCGATTATGAACATTTCCAGCAATTCAACTCGTCAGGCAAATGGAATGAAATTCCGGGTAGCGAGACATCCGGCCTGCCCCCGGCGTGGATTTTTCGCAGTGCGCAACTCTTACGCAACGTTTTGCATGGGAACGGCGCGGCTCTTTTCTGCTAATCCTACTTTGTCGGCGCAAGCGTGCCGTCCGACCACTTGCTGACGGGGATCATGAACACGGTAAAGTGGTTGTCAACATCTTGAAACGCGAAAATCGGGGAACCCGGATTATTCGCGCCCCATGCCTTTGGATCAATGAGCGGAACGAAGATCATCACGTGGGGGAGCCACGGTCCGGCGGCCTCGTCGTTCAGGTAGCCCTGGCTCGACATCATGTAGCACATCGAATCTGGCTCCGGAAGCGGCAGCTCTTTCTTGTCGAAAGCGGATCGGATGCTCTCGAACATTTGCTCTTTGGATTTTCCTTCCAGGATCAACTCTGTCCTGCGGAGGATGATGGGCAAATTGGATCGCACCGCTGGCGCGTTGAAACAAGTCGGAGAACGCAGCTTTGGATTCCAAAAATCCGGGTGATTCGCGTCGACTGTCCAGGATCGTTGAACCATGCAAACGAAACCGTTCGTGCCCTTGACCGCGCTTTCGTAGCTGTGCTGGCCCAGCACTAAAACCTCGGCGTCCTTGGATATCGCCGGCGGTGCCGCGCTTCGCGCCAAAGCTATCTCCGCATTTCGCTCCATCAGATATTGCTCGAGGGGAGCCATCTTTGGATAGTTCGTCTTTATGATGCTTTGCGACTGAGCTTCCTTGCATACGCAGACCATCAGAACGAGTAGACACGCGGCAAATATAATTTTTTCAGCAACGTTACGATTCATTGTTCACCCCAGACATGTGGCGTTCCGGCGTTCGAAGGAACTCGTTGTGCTCGAATCTAGTCTATCCTTCGACCGGCGGAAAGGGATATGTGATGAAGAGCGAAGAAAACGGTACGAGGCGAAGGAAACCACGGACGGGCATTCGGGAGCCTTACCACGCTAATCGTCACCCCGGGCGAGGAAGTCCCGTCCTCTATCCCCTGAATAAGCTATTAAGCGAAAGCTATCTAGGATGGAAAATTCGGTGCGCCAGAAGAGAAATGACAAGCAGAGCGGCAACAATGGCGATCAGCGTCTTTAACGCTAGTCTCTTTAAACGTTTGTAGTTCACCCAAAAAGAATAGCAGCATACGCGGCGACGGAAGATGTCCGCCAGGCTGTCGATCAAAGGCCTATCCGCGGTCCTGTATTTTCCATTAAATTCTTCACGCTTTTTTCTGCTGATTGCATCCAACACTCGGCCGAAATACGATCAGGTGTCCAAAAGGGACGCTCAACGTACGATATAGCGTCGCTAGAAAAGATCGCCAACCTCATGACGCCCGCCCCACCGCTTTCGACACCGCAAAGTGACCTAATCCCAGCAACGCTGAAGCACCCGCGAGCTCTTCACTTCTGGTTGGCGGTCCTATTGACGGGAATCGCGACAGGTATCGGTGCGGCGATTCTTACTAAGCTGCTCGAAGTGGTGCAGCACCTTGTGTGGAGAGGTTCTCCCACCAACATTCTCGAGGCTGCACAGGCAGCGGGCCCGTGGAGGCATATTCTTGTTCTCCTTGGCGCCGCGCTCGTAACCGGCCTGGGACAGCTTCTCCTCAAACATCTCTCCAGCGGCAACGGCATTGATACGACCGCAGCGATCTGGTTTCATGCAGGCCGGATGCCGGCGCTGCGCACTCTCGGCAGCGCTGTCCTGTCGGTCGTGATTGTTGGTATGGGTGTGTCGCTGGGCCGTGAAGGTGCCCCGAAACAAGCCGGCGCAGTCTTCGCGAATTTCTTCTCCGATAAGGAACGCTTGTCCGACGAGCAGCGGCGCTTGTTGGTAGCCTGCGGCGCGGGCGCGGGCATGGGCGCCGCTTATGGTGTTCCTCTCGGAGGCGCGCTGTTTGCTTTGGAGGTGATGCGCGGGAAGCTGGCCCTGCGTTACGTCCTACCCGCGCTTTTCGCTTCCCTGATCGCCACGGGTGTCTCCTGGTTCGCTCTACCTGACGCGCCCACCTACATCATTCCTTCGTATGTCAGCTCTGCCTCACTCATCCTGTGGACGTTGCTGGCGGGCCCCATCGCAGGCTTAGCTTCTGTCGGCTACGTCCGCATGGTGAACTGGGCGGATCGCCACAGGCCACAAGGATGGGCACGATTGACGGCGCCCTTGATCGTTATGGGAGTGCTCGGCGCCGTCTCGATCTGGTTCCCTCAAGTTCTGGGCAACGGCAAGGATGTTTCGGAATTGGCTTTTACGAGTCAGGTGGCCCCTGCGTTGATGCTGATACTCCTCGTTTTGAAACCAGCCGCGACGGCGCTGTGCATGCGCAGTGGCGCACCCGGCGGCATGTTCACTCCGTCGCTCACGTTTGGCGCCATGCTCGGCGGTGTGTTGGGATTCGCCTGGTCGCACGTCTGGCCGGGAGTTCCGGCGGGGCTTTTCGCGCTGCTCGGCGCTGGCGCGGTTGTCGGAGCGACAACTCAGGGCCCCATTTCAGCGGTAGTTCTGATGATGGAACTGACGGGCAGGGACCGTTCCTTCATCCTGCCATTATTGCTGGTTGTAGGCATCGCAACCCTCGTCGCGCGCACCATCGAACCTCGCTCCATCTACGACGCCCGCCTCACCGACGAGGAAATTAAAGAGCGCCAACGGTTGCGCGACTTGCCCGCAACATAATTACCTGGAGAGCAGATTCTCGATTTGCTTCACCAGGACCGAAAGAGGATCGGCCTTCGAAACCACCGCATGCACGCCCGAAGTCACAAGATCCAGCTCTCGCACGGCATCCGCATACGACGTAAACAAAACAACCCGCATATCGCTCTGAATCTTCTTAAGCTCGCGCGCCGTCTCCAGCCCATTCATCCGCGGCATCGCCAGATCTAAAACAACCACGTCTGGCTTCAATTGAGCCGCTTTATGGAGCCCGTCCATCCCATCTACCGCCTCGCCGCACACTTCAAACTCTGTCTCGGTTTCAAGGTAGAGTCGCGTTGCTTTGCGGACCGCTGGACTGTCGTCGACAATGAGGATGAGCTTTGGCACATTCACCACTCGAGGGTAACACCCAAAAGTGGGGGCACCTTGGTAGCGACCAAGCGGTACCGTAACAAGTTCCCTGCGAAATGACAATCGGGCAATACCTGTAAGTAAGAATTACTTCGAATCGTCTCGGCGCGCCGCAACTTCTATCGTCGGCTCATCGCCGAGTAGCTTTCGACCTTACGGGCCTTACGATTTTCAACGGGGGCGCCTGCTTACCCAGACCGTATGGATAAATGCTGATTGCTAAGGACCAGTGTTTTCCCTATTCGACCCTTCATTCTCACGTTTTATACAGTTTTCACCGTATGGACGCTTGCCTCTCAGCGTGCAAATATAATTTTGTTATTGCCTCTAGCCGAAGGACGCTCTGGTACGCCCCGCAAGGGGCGGTAGGGCCGGGACGGAGCGTCCTCTCGGAAACTCCAAGACCATCTACAAATCCAGCTATCATCAACCTGACTGCGTTTCTGTGGCTTGGCCCTCACGGTTTTTCATTACCGACGAACCAAAACGAGAATCACCGCCTGGTTTTTTGCTTTGTTCCCCATACCCTTCGCCGAACCGGTGTGGCCGTTCTGTCTGTGGTTCTCAGTCAGGTTTTCTCCGAAGTAGTCGTGTCCTGCTCGTGGAAGACGGATGAACGCACAAAAATATTCAGGCTCATTTCAGGACTTTTCAGTTTGAAGAAGGAGTTTGAAAGACAAAAGCGATTACGGTCTTGGACGCAATCGGTTTCCCATTGAATGAGGCTGCTTGAAAGTGGCACTTTTTTAAGGCGTCCAAAACCAAATCGTTAAAGCCTTCCATTCGGTGAAGAAAGTCAACGTCCTTCACGGCACCCGAGTCGCCACCACGGACCCCCAAGCGACGCTGTTGGCCGGATACTCGGGGCAAGCAAACGACAGGACGCCGACGGGCACGTAGTTACCACGCGCAGAGGACTGTGGCTGGTCGGGAGGCAACACCGGAGAAAAGTCCTTGGGCGGAACCGCCGCCGCGATACCGTTAATCGCCGGGCGGTAGACAAGGCTCACCGTCATGCGGGAAGGTGCGGACTTACCCTCCTTTGACGCTGGCTTGAATATCCATCCATGCACGGATGTCTTGGCAGCGCCAAGCATCGCCCCGGGGTCCCTCAATGTGCCGACCTTCTGTATCGTGCCATCGTCGTCGAGAGACACGTCGAGAACGAACAGCCCATCCACAACAAATTGGTAAGGAACATACACATCACTTGCCGAAGAGACTTCAGCTGGTTTGTACGTTTGCTGAGAGGATGTTGGCCCCGAGAGGCCCAGCGAGAGAAAGGAGCCGACTGCAAGACCCCTTTTCATGACCATATTCTACACGCTTGGTCGACGCACATGCTCGTTAATCGGCCGTTGGCCCAATTAGCAGCTCAGGAACACCCTAAAACACTTTTCTGGATGCAACCGGTTATGGGGCCGTAGCCCATGCCTGGACGCTATCGAAAACATCCTTTCTCGTCCAGACCTCCAGCAATGGCTTATCGATAGAAGCGAACGCCTCTTGCGCCGCGCCCCTATCTTTCGCCACGTAAGCTAGAAACGCGAAGCGGTTGGCTTTCAGGTTCGATGTGGCGTAGAGCTTCTGCATATTCTCATAACCTTGTTTCGTCCGCGGCCAGGAGGTGTGGCTTAGAACCTCCATCCCCTTCTGGCAGTAGCACCTCAAAGTGCCTACGATCTCGAAGTAAAACATCGAGCTCTCCGGCTCGGTACGCTGCGCGGCTACCTGCTCGGCGAAAGCTTCTACGTCGCCTTCCTACCCGTACCATTGCGGCAAAAGGTAGTTCAGGAACAGAAATCGGGAGCTCGAAAATCCACACTTGACATCGACGGATAATTCACTACCATATGGTTGTGGATAGGCTAGATACAACATTTGCGGCCCTGTCTGATCCAACCCGCCGGGCGATGATCGAACGACTCTCCCACGGGCCTGCCTCCGTGCATGGATTGACGGAACCGTTTGCCCTCTCGCAGCAGATGATTTCAAAACATATTGCCTATCTGGTGCGGGCGCGGATTGTGATCAAGACGAAACGTGGAAGAGAGAGCGTGTGCACGCTCAGGCCAGAGGCGATAAAGACCGTCAGCGACTGGGCGATCAGCTATCGCCGATTCTGGGAAGAGCGTTTCGACAGGTTGGATGTGGTTGTAAATCAAATGAAAAAAGAGGGGGGTCAGAGATGACAAAAAACACGGTTAACGAAACAGAGCGGATGGTGGTCACTAGAGTGTTTGATGCCCCACGCGCATTGGTCTGGAAGGCGTGGACAGACCCGAAATATGTGATGCAGTGGTGGGGGCCGAAGGGTTTTACCGCACCTCTTTGCGAGATGGATTTTCGCGTCGGAGGAAAATTTCGCTGCTGCATGAGAACGCCGGATGGGCAGGAGTTCTGGAATGGCGGGGAATACCACGAGATTGTTCTGCACGAGAAGATCGTTTACTCCATGTACTTTTCCGACTCCAAGGGAAACAAGGTTGAGCCTGAGCAGCTTGGAATAGAACATGAGGCTATAGAGGGCGCGAACGACGTAGTTATTTTTGAGGATTTTGGAAACGGCCAGACGAAACTCACCCTCATTGGAAATGAAACCATGGAGAACGCGAAAAACAGCGGACAACTCGAGGGCTGGGATCAGATACTCGATAAGGTTGCCGCAGTTGTTGCCGGGCTAGCGCAGGCGAAATAAGAAGTTGAAGTTTTGATGATCGTCATGCGCGAAATACAGCGAAGGCTGGCGACGGAGGCTTGGTTAGAACGGGCCTCTCGTCGCTTGGCCGAATAGTCGGGTGCATTCAATGGGCCGATGCGAAGCCATGCTCGAAAACGGATCCGCTACTTCACGTTGGAAACAGCCGCCTGCAGCGTCTCCGGCTTTTTCAGCAGCGGAAGCCATTGTTCCCGCATCGCATTAAATTCCGGCAAGTGCTTCTTTGAAACGGGATCAGAAGGCGGCAAACCAAGTTTCTCGAAATTCTTGTACTGGCCCTTCTGTAAAATTCGAAAATCGAGGTGCGGCCCCGTCGAAAGTCCCGTGCTCCCCACGAGCCCGATCGTCTTCCCGACCTCCACGTGTTCTCCTGTGCGAACGTACATCTTCGACAAATGCAGGTACATCGTCTCGTACCCGTCCGCGTGCGCGATGTGTACCATGTTCCCTTCGCCGCCCTTGAGCCCCGCGAAAATCACTCGGCCGCTTCCAATCGCCTGCACCGGCGTTCCCACGGGCGCGCCGTAGTCCGTTCCGAGATGCGCTCGCACGACTTTCAAAATCGGGTGATAACGTGCCGTGCTGAAATGGGAAGTGACTGGCGCGGCAAACTTCAGCGGAGACCTCAAAAACGCTTTCTGCAGCGACTTCCCATCCGCCGTGTAGTATCCCGGCTGGCCAAACTCATCATGAAAAAGCAGCGCCTGATATTTCCTTCCGCCGTTGTCGTACTCCGCCGCGAAAATCTTCCCGTAGCCTGCCGTCTTTCCGTTCGTATATTTCTTCTTTTCCAGCACGACCCGGAACGTGTCGCCCTTCCGCGGATCGGTATAAAAATCCATGTCGTATCCGAAAATCTGCGCCAGCCGCATGGCGATTTCCGGCGATTCCCCAGCTCGCTCCACCGCATTGAACAGCGAGTCATCCAGCTGCCCGGACACAACCACCACTTCCATCTTCGAAGGAATTTCTTTGACCTGCGCGGTGAATCCACTTTCCCCCGGCATTATCTTCAGCATCCGGTCGGGATCGATTTTGTAATCAATCTCCCGCAAGTCTCCATCCACCGAGCGCCCCACGGTAATCGTATTTCCGGCTCGCAACTCCCGCAGGTTGAACGCGTGTTGCGCCGCTGCCGTAGCGCTGGCCGCATCCTGGTGGCTCAAACCAAATTTTTCCAGCGCCGCGGCAAAATTCTCCCTCGCCGTAACGGTCTTCTCCGTGGGCACCACAAGCGCCGCGCGAATCCGCGCCGCGTCCTGCTGCGCAAGACTGGCCTGCTGCTCGAGTTCGGCGGCGGCCGCGAGCCGCAAGCGAAAAACATACGCCAGCACGCCGGCCCCAAAGCAAATCACCACAACCAATACAATCGCAAAGCGACGATTCACTAATTCCCCCCGGCCACTCGCATTGGCTGCCGCCTCGCAGCGCGTAGGGTCATCCCTCTGAGGATGACCGATCTGCCCAGCTCGACCAAACTCAACCTTAGCATGCGTCGCGCGCCAGCATTGCAGCTTAACTCACTCATTTCTTTAGCCTCAATTCTTTTCGCGTGCAAATTTCAAATAGCACCGTGCCTCGAAAAGCCCAACACGCCAGTCACAATAATTCCCTTTTTTGTTGTCTGCCAATATCGCCAACGGATCCGCCGAACCAAAAGCCCGTCCACAACATACGTGGACGCAGCACAGCGCGCACGAACCCCAATCACTACGATTCAATTTTGCGTGGCATTGTCTCTACGCGCTTTCGCTTACTTCGGTAGGTAAGAATATGCAGTGCGGCAGTTACGGCTACGGATGGCGGTGGTTACGCCGACTCCGGGGAAGCCTCGCTGCCCCGGAGGAGCCTCCCTGTCACTCTTCCTGGTCGGTCATCCCATACACTTTTTTCGGGCATCCCCTGCAAAAAAGCCGGCCCCTAACCCATTTACAATCAACACTTGCAGCAAAAACCCCGCGTTTTACAGTGTTTTGCAGCTCCAAACGTTCCCGGAATCATTTAGAATCAACACTTACACAAAAACCAGGGGGAGGACCCCCGATTATGGTTAACCAAACCGCCCGCACCCAACACAGGTGGCCTCGAACCGCGACCATTCCGCATGCACCCCGTCCGTCCCCGAGCGCAAAATTCCCACCACCGCAATCCCAATTCTCCGGTAGGATGCACGCATGACTCAGAACACTTTGTCGCGCCGCTCGTTTGTCGCCGTGGCCGCCATGGCTCCTCTGGCATTCTCTCTTCGAGCCGCTGGCTCGATCCCCGTCGGCCTCGAACTTTACTCCGTCCGCAAGGCCCTAAAACAAGACCCCATGGGGACAGTGCGCGCGGTCGCGGCGATGGGCTATCAATGCGTTGAGTTCTACGCCCCGTATTTCGATTGGACCGAAGGTCAAACGAAGGAGATGCGAAAACTTCTGGACGACCTGGGCATCCACTGCTACTCCACTCACAACGACAGCAGTTACTTCGCGGCGGATAAACTTTCCCGCGCGTCCGACATGAACCACACCCTCGGCTGCCGCTACATGGTGATGAGTAGCGCCGGTGGCGAGGCTTACGCAGAAGGCGCCGGGCTCGACCCGTGGAAGACTGTGGCCGAAACGCTCAACCACACGGCCGCTTATCTCGCGCCGCAAAATCTCAAGACCGGCTACCACAACCACCAGTTCGAGTTCACACCACAGAACGGCACGCGCCCCATCGAAATTCTCGCCAAGAACACCGATCCGAAATCAGTTATGCTCCAACTCGACGTAGGCACCTGCATCGAAGCCGGCTCCGATCCCGTCGCTTGGATTCGCTCCAATCCCGGCCGCATACGTTCTCTCCATCTCAAGGAATGGTCGCCAGAACCCGGCAAAGGCTACACCGTTCTGTTTGGCGAAGGCGTTGCCAAATGGAAGGGCATTCTGGAAGCCGCGGAAAGCGTGGGCGGCGTGGAGTATTACCTCATCGAACAAGAAGGCAGCCGCTTTTCAGAGCTGGACACCGCAAAGAAATGCCTTGAGTCGTATCAAGCTCTTCGCCACGGTTGACCACGCGTAATGCTGCTTGGTTACCTGCCGGAGACGAGGGTTTTTGTGGGGATTGTGCCGAGGTTGGAATCCGCAAAATAATTCTGTTCGCGGAGCCTGCGATAAATGCGGCCGGCAACGACAGCCGCCATTGGACCCTTTACCGTGCGAGTGTTCCCGCGCAGAAGCACGGCCAGGGCAATCTTCGGATGCGCTTCATCCGCGTAGGTCACAAACCAGCCTATGTGCGACGGCGTGGTGTGATCGTCGCAGGTGCCTGTTTTGCCGAGGGGTGTTTCGTCACCGCCTTTGTCGTAGCTGGACTTGCCTGTGCCATAAAGGACGGCGGCCAGCATACCTTCGCGAATCTCCGGAAGAATCGAACCAATATTCAAATCGCGTTTCACGCGCGGCTGGAAATTATCCTTTTCTTCCTGCGTTCGTGGATATTGCAGGTAGTAGAGCGTACCGCCATTCGCAAAGGCCGCGGCCAGTGCCGCAAGCTGCAGAGGCGTAATCTGAATCCCCTCGCCAAAGCTGGACATGCGCGCAACCCCGCCAAGCGCAGGAGGCGCGCTCGGGAAAGCGCCAGGGTGCTCTTCCGGCAGGTTATAGCCGGCCAGCTCTCCAAGACCCAGCAGCCGCGCATACTTGGATACCGTATCGAAACCCATGCGCGTTCCAAGCTGCTCGAAAAACACGTTGTTCGAGTGCGCCATCGCGTCGGTCAAGTTCATGTACTTGCGGTAGGCTACTTTGAGCATGGTGTCGCGCGTGATGACGTTCTCTTCCAGCGCGGCAAGCGCGATCGTCGGCTTGATGGTGGAGCAAGGAATGTACCCGTCGCCAAAAGCAATCTTCTGATTGACGACTGTCAGAATGCGTCCCGTGTTGGGATCCACTGCTACGACCGAACCGTTGTAACGCCCCAAACCTTCGACAGCCGCCGCGCGCACGACCGGGTCATCCGAGGTCGCATCATCAGCGCTTGAGGAATCGGCATACGTAGGAACACCGCGATAACGCGATGCATACTTGCGCGAGCTGGTGCTCGCCGTTGAACCTGCCGGCGCGGCGGGAAGCGGTACCGCGAACAGCGCCGCCATCATCATTGCCAGAACTGATTTTGCTTCTTTCTTCACCCAGTGCACCCGTTTTCTGCAGCTCTCCGCCAAAACTGTTTGGGACTGAATATTTACCCCATCCCGTCCCTGCGGTCAACCTACATTCAAAATCGACTTTCCACGGTATTGACTTATTGCTTTGGCCTTCGCCACCGAATGCCTGGGTAGAATGCACCTCAGGCACCAAACCGGAGCTTACTCATTTGATGCAACTTACAGCCACGATGTAAGCCCAGCATGTTCCTAAGAGAAACATCATCTCTCAGTATGAGACACATTGTAGCGCCCTTCGGGGGATGGTACGCAATAGCCGGAGTGGGCCAGTACGCTCGTATGTGCTTTGTTTTGAACGGCTGGCCGCCTGTACAGGACTCCCGATTTTAGCTGACCTTGCGTCCGGTAAGGATTGCGGTGCGCGCGTGGAAGAAAAGTTTACCCGTCGCATCTTGAAACGGCCGTGTGCCGCTCAGATCGTGGAGCCGGTCTTCTTCGAGCAAATGACGGATTTGGTCCGCCCGGTCTGGGGGTACCTTCGTGGTGGCCAGCCAGCGCCCCACTTCGGGCCTTAAATCGTCAGCGGTCGTTACCGAATCCGTTTCGAGGCCGGCGTCGCGAAAAAGCTGGAGGAGTTCGCTGAGAGGGAGTGCGCGAACGTGGGATGGATCGCGCAGAATTTCCCAACGATCCTGATACGCTGCGCGTTGCGGATGTTCGCTGGCGTAAATGTCTTCGACGACGACTTTGCCGCCTGAGCGGCAAACACGCGTCATTTCGCGCAAGACCCGCAAAGGCTCCTGAAAATGATGCAGCGCTAGCCGACATACGGCCGCGTCGAATGTGCCGTTTTCAAACGGGAGATTTTGCGCATCGGCAGAACGGAAAGAGACATTGGAAATCCCGCGCTCTTGCGTGCGCTGCTTTGCGATCGCCAGCATCGCGTCCGTCAGGTCGACGCCAACAACCTCGCGCGCCGCACTCGCGAATGCTTCCGCAATGTATCCCGGGCCAGTCGCCATATCGAGGACGCGCTCATTGCCGCTGAGATGAGCGGCCGCAACCAGACGCTTGATGCGGTCTTGGTCGATCACCCAGGGATTCGCGGCGAAGGCTTGGGCTTGCGTGGTGAACGATTCGCGAACGACGTCGTTATGCTGGGCCACGGCCCTATTTTGCCCGGTGATAGATAACGATGCAAACGTGACAGAACACGTTGAGCGTCGTCTATAGAATAGAGCCCAGAGGCTCTGACGGGGACCCGTATGAAAATCTGGGCGATCTGCATTTTGATTGTTTTGGGACTAGCCGAACTTGGCATTCGGCAATCAAACTCCTTTGCGAACGCCGCGGGCGTCAAGCGCCTGGACGGCAGCTCGATTTCCGTGCAGGAAATTGATTCGACCATGGAGCATTTGCTGGAAGCTGGAAAAGTGACGGGCGCAGGACTGGCGATTTTCAACGACAGGAAGGTCGTCTACCTGAGAGCCTACGGCTACCGCGATAAGGAGAAAGCATTGCCGCTCACTCCGGATTCGGTGATGACCGCGGCTTCCTTCACAAAAGTTGCTTTCGCTTACATGGTCATGCAACTTGTTCAGGAGAAAATTCTCGACCTCGACAAACCGATCTACGAATACCTGCCGAAGCCGTTGCCAGAATACGACGCGTACAAGGATTTGGCGGGCGACAAGCGCTACAAGAAAATCACTGCGCGAATGTTGTTGGATCACACTGCGGGATTTCCGAATCTGCGGCGATTCACCGATGACAAGAAATTGAGCATCCAATTTGAACCTGGGTCCCGGTTCGCGTATTCCGGCGAAGGAATTCTGCTGTTGCAAATGGTCGTCGAGGCTGTCACCGGAAAACCGACGGGAGAATTGATGCGCGAGCGAGTTTTTCTGCCGCTGGGCATGACGCGCACAAGCATGGTTTGGAATAGCCGCTTCGAGGACAATTTCGCCAATGGATACGACGAACAGGAGACCTCTCTCGGCCCTGAAAGGCGGCCGAGCGCCAACGCCGCGGGCTCGATGCAAACCACTCCCGCTGACTTCGCGCGATTCATGCAAGCGATGATGCAAGGCACGGGTCTAAGCAAGGCGACGCGAGAAATGATGCTGAGCCCACAGATTCAGATTTTCTCGAAGCATGAGTTCCCTTCCCTGGCGGCGGAAACGACCGAGGAAAACAGAGGGATTCGCTTGAGCTACGGGCTTGGGTGGGGCTTGTATTGGACTCCATACGGCAAAGCGTTTTTTAAGGAAGGCCACGACGAGGGCTGGCGCAATTACACAGTTTGTTTTGACGATGCGGGGATTGGCCTCATGGTCATGACCAACAGCTCTAACGGCGAAGGGATTTACAAGGAATTGATCGAAACGCTGCTCAAGAATCCTTACACACCCATCGAGTGGGAAGGATTCACGCCTTACAACGCAAAGTAGCTGGAGAGCAATATGCGGGGCACGATTTATCGTGCCCCCCTCATGGCTGAATGAAGAGCACAGGTTGAAGCCTGTGCCACTTTTAGCGCGCAGGCTTGGCTTTGTTGGCATCGCCGGCTGCAGCTGCGGCGGCCTTTGCGGGTGGCACAGACGCGGGTGCGTGGCCGTTGGGTCCGTGAGAGGCTGCATTTGCCGGTTGACCTGGAATGGCGATTTCCATCTTTTTGCGCAGCGCATTTTCCAGTTTTTCGCGGATGTCTTTGTTTTCCTTCAGGAAGATGCGAGCGTTTTCGCGGCCCTGGCCCATGCGTTCGCCGCCGAAGCTGAGCCATGTGCCGCTCTTCTCGACCAAGCCCCTATCCACGCCGAGATCGATCAAGTCGCCTTCGCGGGAGATGCCTTCGCCGTAGACGATGTCGAATTCGGCTTCGCGGAACGGGGCAGCAACTTTGTTCTTCACGACTTTAGCGCGCGTGCGCGAGCCGACCACTTTGTCGCCTTCCTTGATGGCCTGGATGCGGCGGATATCAATGCGCATGGAGGCATAGAACTTGAGCGCGCGGCCGCCGGTGGTGGTTTCCGGATTGCCGAACATTACACCGATTTTTTCGCGGATCTGGTTGATGAAGATCAGAGAGGTGCGCGACTTGGACACGATGGCCGTGAGTTTGCGCAGCGCTTGCGACATCAGGCGGGCTTGCAACCCCATTTGCGGATCGCCCATGTCGCCTTCGAGTTCGGCTTTGGGGACCAACGCGGCGACGGAGTCCACTACGACGATGTCCACGCCGCCAGAACGAATCAGCGTTTCGGCGATTTCCAGAGCCTGCTCGCCGTTGTCGGGCTGCGAGACGAGCAGGTTGTCCACGTCCACGCCGAGCTTACGCGCGTAGACGGGATCGAGAGCGTGCTCCGCGTCTATGAACGCCGCCTGGCCGCCGAGCTTTTGCGCTTCGGCGATCACGTGCAACGTCATGGTCGTCTTACCGCCCGATTCCGGGCCGTAGATTTCTATCACGCGCCCGCGTGGAAAGCCGCCGACGCCCAGAGCGGCGTCAATCGAGAGGCACCCGCTGGGAATTACACTGACGGGCACGAGCACGTCCTTGCTGCCCAGGCGCATGATCGCGCCCTTGCCGTGGTCCTTTTCAATCTGCGATATCGCCGCTGCCAGCAATTTTTCTTTTTCTTCAGTCATCACACACCTCGGTGGAGGAAATTAGGGAAATTCAACTGCAATGCGAAACCGTGGCCCGGGACATAGCGGAACCGGAATATTACCATTTGATTCATCATTCCGCCATGCCTTCCATTTTCAGGGCCGCTGGTAGAGAGTCAGCCCTGGCGTTCGCAACGGTGCTCGGCGACATGTTCCTTCAAGCGGGCGATGGCCATGGCCACCCGAACCGCCAGTTGCCGCTCCTCGGCGGGCGATACATCGCGGAGCCGAACCAAGCCCCGCATGCGGTCGCGCGCTTCGAGGAACTCGCTTTCGAGCCTAGCATGTTCCGGACAACTTATGGCCAGGGTCGAAAGGAGGAGCACAAAGCACCTGTTGAAAACTACGAGGAGGAAGATAATACGAAGGCGAATAAAAAGCAAATATTATTTTTCGCTTTAGTTTCGCCCCTATATTCAGCTAAAGCAAGCCGTCGCAAATCTTCGTCTTGCCACCCTGCGTCCTGAATCATTGCTCTTCGTGTTCCGATAGGAACGTCTGGAAGGCAACTACGACTCGACGCCCGTCAGCGTGACCATATATGCGATGACTACCGCGAACGCGATGAAGGGAGAATCCGTCAGCCTCAAGCGCCCGGATTAATCGACGGGCCTGGAGGCCTCGTGGAGCTCTTGTCATACATTGACGACAACAGCTGGGTCCGGAAATTCGATTGTTCCCTGGTCCACTGGAATTTTTTCACCGGCTTCCAGCAGATCCTGAACGTAAAGATCGATAGCTTCCCGTATGTTTAGGAGCGCTTCTTTATAGGTATAGCCCCAAGTATGGCAACCTTGAGAGTCGGGCAAGAGGCATGCCAGGCGTCACGGCCATCTTCGAATTTATTCGGCTCGACAAGGACCTTGAAAACGTAGGATCTCATAGATTGGTTCCCTGCAAATCCGTAGCGACCACTACCTGACATGAAATGCATTATCTCACGTTTTTTCAAGGGCGAAGACAAACGGCGAAAAGAAACGCACCTTAGTAGGAATAAAACCCGCGGGCGGATTTGCGACCTAGCCAGCCTGCGGCCACGTATTTCTTCAGGAGCGGGCAGGCGCGGTACTTGGGGTCGCCGAGGCCTTCGTGGAGGACGTGCATGATGTCTACGCAAACGTCGAGGCCGATGAAGTCAGCCAACTCGAGTGGGCCCATGGGATGGTTCATGCCTAGCTTCATCACCGCGTCGACGGATTCCGGCGTGGCTACCCCTTCCATGACGCAGTAGGCCGCTTCGTTGATGAGGGGCATCAGAACGCGATTGGAGACGAAGCCCGGGGCGTCGTTGACCGCCACGGGCGTTTTGCCGAGTTTTTTCGCCAGCTCCATGGTTGCGGAAAACGTGGCGTCGCTGGTTTGCAAGGCGCGGATGACTTCGACGAGAACCATCATGGGCACGGGGTTCATGAAGTGCATTCCGACGAAACGGTCGGGCCGCTTGGTCAGGGCGGCGAGCGTGGTCATGGCGATGGAAGAGGTGTTGCTGGCGAGGATTACTTCAGGCCGCAGGATCGCGTCGGCTTCGCCGAGCACGGCGCGCTTGATTTCGATTTTTTCGGGCACGGCTTCGACAACGAAATCGGCTTGCGCAACCGCCGCCATGTCGGTGGCCGGTTCAAGGCGCGCCAGAACAGCTCCCTTCTCCGATTCGGCAAGCTTACCCTTTTTGATTTCGCGATCGAGGTTCTTGCTGATGGTGTCTAGGCCGCGGTCGAGGAAGCGCTGCTCGACGTCGCGCAGAATCACTTTGTAGCCGGCACGCGCAAAGACGTGCGCGATGCCGTTGCCCATGGTGCCTGCGCCAAGCACTGCAACAGTCATAATTTGATCCGCGCTCATTCTTTCTCCCGCACTTCCTCCTGAATACGGAAACACATTGGCGAAAAATAAGTCAAGTAACCGAAAATCGGTCGCAGGTTGCTAGCGGATGAAAGGGGAGTCGCTCTCGAATTCTTTCCGCAAAGGAACTCGAACGAGGGAGTACCAGACAAACATAAAAGGGACCATCGCAAGAAGCGCATAGCGTCCGAAGCGTCGCTCGTGTCTAACCGCTTGGTACATCATCCAGAACATGCCGAGGACTTCAGCGATATGAAGCGAAATGAACAGGACCGTAATAAAAATATTGCGAAAAAGAACCGGGCGGAACGAATACGCAAATAGCAAGAGTAGATAGACGCACATCGGGACAAACCATGCGAGGAAGTAACGTGCGCTTGCGAGATCGGGCCTTTCGTTTTCCGCAGGCTCGGAAGAATTTGGCGCGACCGGAGGAAGCACCTCGACAAGTTCAATGCCACAGTCTGAGCAGCGAGTGAAGCCCTCGCGAAATTCCGCTCTGCACTGGGGGCAGTACATAGTGGGCTGAGTTTACTACGAAGGGGGTGGTGGCCGGACTCACTGTGGCGGGGCGCCTTCGACGATTTCGCGGATGATTTCGCCGGCGAGGGTTTCCTCTTCGGGGGGGACGTAGATCGTAGCTTCCTGGCCGCGGGTTTCGACACGGACGGGAATTTCGTTTTCTTTGAGGGCCTGGCTGAGGAATTCGAGGCGCTCCGGGTCATTGCCCGACCAGACGGCGCTCGTGGCTTGGCTCAAGTGTGCCGGCGTTTCGGCTGCTGGAGCCGCATCGTCTTCGGCGGGAAGCTCCAGGTCCAGAGGCTCTTCGTCGAGGAGTCCCTCGAGAATTCCTTCGGCAGTTGCAAGATTCGACGAGAGCACGGACACCTCGAACCCAAACGACGCGCGTTGCTCGAAATTGAAAACATCCCCTTTGGGGGCGCCGCTAGCCGGTTTGTCCACAAACGGGACGCCGGCCGTCTCCAACTGCTCTAACAAGGAAGAGTGAAGCGCCGGGTCTTCTCCTGCCCACAATAAGACGAGCGAGCCTTGTATTTCAGGTGAGGCCATGAGTTCCTCCTTATGCGCAATCATCAAGAGCGCTCGAGACAGGCACTAAGTGTACTCCTCGAGGTCAAGTCCTATTCCGGGGGGACTCCCTCGACCACTTCGCGGACAATCTCGCGCGAACGAGACTCATCGTCCGGAAAAACAAAGATGGCGTTGTTCCCTTGCCGCCGGTCAAAGCGGTGGGGAATCAGATTCTCCTTGAGAGACATGGAGATGATGTTTCCCGGAGATAGATGCTCGCTGGACCAGACCTGAATGTTGGCGTCTTCGAGGTATTGGTGGCGAGAAGCACCGTCGCGGGAGGGCACGTCAGATCCGGTGCGGGTGGATTCGGGTAATTCGAGCGGGGATGGCTGCTCGTCGCTGGCCTCTCGAGGCTCTTCGGGCTCCGCTTCGGAGTCGTAGGCTTCTTTGACGGCAGCCTCGGCTCTTTCGAAAAACGAGTAAGGAACACCCATCTGGAATTCGCTTTTCGCGCTGAAGTTGAACAGATGATCGCGGCGCCTGAGGGTTTTGTGAGGGATGTTCTGCTCGTCCAGCACCTGACAGATTTCGCTATGAATGCGGGGATCTTCGCCTTCCCAGAAGGAACAAAAGGGATCTTCGTTTGGATCGCCGGGCGTTGCCGTTTCCTCCTTGGCCAGAGCCTCGGGAGTGAGCTCGGAGACAAGCTCGACGTCGCAATCGGCGCAGCGCGTGAAACCCTGGCGATACTCGGCTTTGCATTGCGGACAAAACACGAGGAGAGTCTACTACATCTTTTTCGTTCTGGAGATTCCGCGTGCCGCTAAGCCATTGATTCTTAGTGGTTTGGGGAAGCGGTGGCAAGCTGAGTCTTTTTAAGTTGGTGTGGCGTATTCCAGTTAGAATGAGCGCGACACTCACAATCCAGACCCCGAGTTTGGCAGGGGCAACCTCTCTTTTTTCGACACTGATGGCCGACGACAAAAAGGCCCTGGCGCAGGGGCTCAAGCGGCGCGACCCGGATTTGCTCGATCAGCTGATCGAGCAATATCAATACCGGTTGTTCCGCTACCTGTTTCATCTGGCGGGGAGCCGCGAACGCGCGGAGGATTTTTTTCAGGAGACGTGGATTCGTGTGATGGAGCGGGGGCACCAGTACGACGCCAAGAATAAATTTGAGGCGTGGCTTTTTACGATTGCGCGAAATCTGGTGATTGACTGGCAACGCCGGAAAAAAATGCAGAGCCTCGATGCGCTTACCGATCCGCAAGAAGGCGCGCCGAAGGAGTTTCCGGCGCTGAATGAGCCTTCTCCATTGCATCTGGTTCTGACGCAGGAAGAAAAAAGCGGTGTTCATGCGTCGCTGGAGAGAATTCCGGCAGTTTATCGGGAGGTTTTGGTTCTGCGTTTTCAGGAAGAGCTGGCACTTGAGGAGATCGCCGGTGTACTTGCTGTGCCTCTTTCGACGGTGAAGTCGCGGCTTTATCGCGGACTGGATGCGCTGCGCGGGGCGATGCCTGCACGTCCAGCAGGTGGGCAAGGAGGCGCGGCATGAACAACGATTTGCACGCGCGGGCAGAACAATTGATTGCGCGGGAACGCGTTGAAGGGATTTCTGAAGCGGAGCGCGACTGGCTTACGCAGCACCTGCGCGAGTGCGGTGGGTGTACTCAAGCTGCACAGCAGACCAGCGAGGCGATACGCGCTTTGCGGGCGATAAACATTTCGCTGCCTCGCGGGCTCGCCGAGCGGACACGGTTTCGCTTGCAAATGCGCGCGCAGGAGATGCGCGAGCAGGAACCCCGGCGAGGATTGCTCTGGACAATTTGCGGAGTTTCCTGGGCGCTAGGCATTGCGAGCGCGCCGTACGTTTGGCAAGGCGTCGAATGGATCGGGCAGCGCACCGGCGCACCGAGATTGCTTCTGCAATTTGGATTTGGGCTTTGGTGGGCGATTCCGGCGCTCTTTGCGGCGGCGATTGTGGTGCTGGAGAATCTTCGGCAAGCGAATGAGCGTGATGGTTCCGGGGGCGCCAGGCGCTGAGAGAATCAGGCTCAGATTTTGGAGAGAAATGAAATGTCAGACTATCAGCAAAAAGTGAGCGGTACTTTCAACGAGCGGATGAAGCTGATCCGGCTGCGGAGGAAGAAAGAGAACCTGCGGTTCTGGGATGAGTTTCGCATCGTGCCGCGCTGGCTGGTGTGGACCGTGGTGCTGCTCTTCCTTATCGCACAAGGCGTCGGGATTTTTGTCAACCACTGGTATCTTCAGCACAACCTCCCGCTTTTCAATCACGATATTTCGGAATACCCGATACTTCAAGGGTTAGCGCTGGCCGGGGTGATCACGGCTATTTCCGCGTTCCTGGCGAGCTTTATTTTTATGATTGGCTACGTCAATCGCGACGCAAAGCGGCGGGGGATGAATTCCGCGCTGTGGACTTTGCTGGTGACGATTCTGCTGCCCGCGTGGACGTTTCTAGGGTTCCTTATCTATTTTCTGATGCGCGAGCCGTTGCCTTATCCTTGCCCTCAGTGCGCAAAACCTGTGGGTGCGCGCTTCAATTTTTGCCCCAACTGCAAATGCAACCTGCATCCTTCTTGCCCGAACTGCAAGCGGGAGGTGGTGGAGACGGACAAGTTTTGTCCCTACTGCGGAAGTGATCTGAAATTGTCGCCGACTGCTGAGATTGCGTCTGAATCAGTCTGAGGTCCCCCGGTGGCAAGTCTATCGATCATCTGATCGAATATTTTGATGTCGTACCGAAACGCGGGCTCTGAAGAGCTACGACTAAATTCATCCTCGGCATGTTCCGGCCAGTCGCCAAACGCCCCGGGAAGGACTTGCTCCCGGACCTTACACCAAGCACGCATCCACGGCACCAGTTTCAAGTACATTTCGTGGCGGCGCCTTTTTCGATGTCGATCCGATTTGGCCCGGCGACGGAGTTCCTCCACCGGCGCCTCTTGCCAGCAAACGCGATCTGCGAAACCGAGGCGTCTTTCGTGAAACGCTCGCCGGTAAAGGGATGCCTCCATTTCAAATAGCCGTGCGGGGAAGTAATCCGGTTTTCCAAAATGACCAGGAGAAATAGAGGTGAAATGGATCCCCATCGCAGATGGCAATGCCGGATTGCTGTTCCATGCGTAGAGCTCCCTGCCAATGGCCGAAATTAAAATCGCTCCAGAAGTTCGCAACTTTAGTGGGATCGGCGTAAAGATCGGGCGCTTGCTGATTTCGCCGGCTTCCTCGACAAAGCCATCCGCCGAGTGTGCACGACACCAAGTCGTTTTGCCTACGGCGCTTGGGCCTTCGATGACGAGAATCAATTGAGCCGCTTTCCTGCCAGGAAGCCGATTTCATGAAAGTCAGAAGCGTTCGACCGCGAGGGCTACGGCGTTGCCGCCGCCGAGGCAGAGGGCAGCGATGCCGCGCTTGAGGTTGCGGCGCTGCAATTCATACAAGAGAGTGACAAGGATGCGCGCGCCGCTGGCGCCGATGGGATGGCCGAGAGCTACCGCGCCGCCGTTTACGTTTACTTTTTCCGGATTGAGGCGGAGTTGGCGCGTGACGGCTATTGCTGCTACCGCGAAAGCTTCGTTCAGCTCGATGAGGTCTACATCCTTGTCGCGGTCCCAGCCGGTTTTGGTCAGGAGCTTTTCGACCGCATCAACCGGGGCCATCATGACCCACTTGGGTTCAACGCCGCTTACGGCTTGCGCGACGATGCGCGCCATGGGTTGCTTGCCTAGACGCTGCGCATTGCGTTCGCTTGTGACGATTAGCGCAGCCGCACCGTCATTAGTGCCGGGCGCATTGCCCGCCGTGACGGTCCCATCCTTTTTGAATGCTGGCTTCAGTTTCGCCAGGGCTTCCATGGAAGTGTCTTCGCGCGGCGATTCGTCGTACTTAATGACGATAGGGTCGCCTTTTTTCTGAGGGACTTCGATCGGCAGAATCTGCTCCTGAAGAAAGCAAGATTTGCGTGCGTGAATGGCTTTGCGATGGCTCTCGACCGCAAACTTGTCCTGTTCCTCGCGGGTGATGCCGTATTTTTCGGCGACCAGTTCGCCGGTCATGCCCATGTGGAAATTTTCGTAGGAGTCCCACAAGCCATCGTTGATCATCGAGTCAACGAGCTTTCCATCGCCCAGGCGATAGCCAGTTCGCGCCTGCGGGAGCAAATACGGGCAGTTGGACATGGACTCCATACCGCCGGCCACGACGATTTCCGATTCAGCCAGCTGAACGGCTTGGGCGGCGAGCGCGACGGCTTTCAGGCCGGAGCCGCAAACCTTGTTGATGGTCATTGCGGCTACTCGCGGCGCACAGCCGCCTTTGAGGGCCGCCTGTCGGGCGGGATTCTGGCCGAGGCCTGCCTGGACTACGTTGCCGAGGATGGCTTCATCTACTTCATTGGCTTCGAGTCCGGAGCGGCGGATGGCTTCGGCTACGATTTTGCCGCCGAGTTCGGGGGCGGAAAAGCCGGCGAGGCCGCCTTGAAATTTTCCTATGGGCGTGCGAACGGCGGAGAGGATTACGGGTGTTTCCATTTGCTTAGTGAACCTCCGGAGCAGACATCACAAGCATTATAACGCTTGAGGTCAGAGGTTGCGCGCGTGTGGCAGCTTTCGATAGTGGGTCATCAGTTTCCGGTCACCGATTGCGGCCCGCAAGCCTCGCGAATCTTCTTGGCTAATTCGCGCAGCTCGTCCTGAGTGGAAAACCCGCCGTCATTTGCCAAGAGCACGATTCCAATCTTTGATTCTGGATAAAGAACCAGCTGACTAGCCATTCCAAACGCTCCGCCGCTTTCCCATAGTTCCCGTTCGCCGCCTTCTCGTGTTATGTACCAGATCAGACCCTCCTGGACTTTCTCGCCATTGCCGAAGATTACGGAATGGGATTGCCTAATCGTGGGATCGCTCTCATCGAGTTGCCAGTCAATGTAGCGCACCATATCTTCGGCATCCGAATACCCCCCCCCCGCTGCGCCAGCATTGAAAAGATGGTAGGGCCTCGGTTTGCCGCCGGGGCTGTAGCCTTGCACCAGGAGTCGTTCGTTCTGCGGCGACAACGCGAGGCCCGTTCGCTTCATTCCGAGTGGGCCCAGTATTTTCGTCTGAAGCAATTGTTCGAGAGACTGGTGGTACACCTGTTGGAGCCCAAAGCCAATCAGCTTGATTCCAAAATTGGAGTACAGAAAATCGCTTCCGGGCTCGCTACGTAACTCGACCTGGTGCAGCGCTCGCAAATAAGCCGCGTCATCGTATGGCTTTTCCAACTCGATTCGCTGGAACGGCAAAGTATCAAAATTTGGATTCTTAAAGAGAGTATCCGTGTCCGGAACATTCTTCGGCAGACCGGCCCGGTGCGCTGCAAGCAACCTCAAGGTGGTGAACTTGCCATTCTTCTCTAAGTTCGGGTATCGCTGAGTCAGATATGCCCTGAAATCCTCCTCGAGCGTCATCTTTTTGTCGAGCACAGCCGTGCTCGCGAGAGCTCCGGTGAATGTCTTCGTGATCGATGCAATTTCATAAGCGCTCTTTCGATCCGGCAGACGAACGTTCGATTTGTTCACCGTACCGTAGTTATAAAAGACAGCTTCACCATGGCCGGAAATCCCAACCGAGAGCCCAACATGTTGATCCTGCTGAAAGAATTCTCCGACGGCCGTGTCCACCGCTTTGTCGAGAGCCGTCCGCGCCGGGTTGTCTGACGCCAATTGACCGAAGACCGGACGGGCGGCCAAAAGTCTTGGGGGACGGCCACTAGTGCCAAGGCCCAAAAGCAGAGCTATAGATAAAACCCACAAACGGTGCGGGGATTTTCTCATGCTATCGAATACTGAGGATTCCGGATTTGGTTTCACATTTAGACTGTCGCATACCAAGGAACTGAGAAACGGACCGTGCTTACGTTTCTCAGTCTGAAGCGCGACAAACGCAGTTAAGGGACCCACTACCTAGCTTTGTTTGAAGCGCAGAGGGGCACAATGTATCGTGCCCCCTCCCCTGCTCAGCCGAGCTGGCTTTGAGTTTCGGTTAGTTTGCGGCACCTGCGGCGGATTGCTGTTCGTCGGCACTTGGGCCATAGAGGCCGGGGACGGGAACATCCAGCAGACGGAAATAGACGGTGAGCTGGGCACGGTGATGAATGAGGTGGTTCATACAGACGCCGCGAATGCATGCGACGCGGGGGAGAACGAAAATCTCCTGACCGCCCGCGAGCAGTTTCCAGTTCTTCATGATTTCTTCATCGCTGACACTGGCGAGGGCCGCCCGCGCTTCCGCACTACCCTTATCAAATGCCGCGAGAAGCTCTTTGCGATTGGCAATCTTTGGTCCTTCGTAGGGCGGGCCGCCGACCGGCGCATAATCGAACTCTTGCGTGCTGATAGTCATCGAGATCCATTCCGGAATTGTTCCAATGTGGCCGGCCAACCAGCCGACCGTGCCGGATTTGGTATGTGGCTTCCAGCCCCACTTGTCGTCGGGAACGCGCTCGAGGACTTTACGCGTGTTTTTCATTTCTTCTTCGAATTCGGGCAGCATCGATTGTCCAATGGTCATGTCCGTCTCCTTAGGCTAAGGGTCCACTCGTTAGCCGGAATCATAGGCGAATGAAAAGCGAAATGTCAAGTCTTATTTTTTGAGGGCTCTCGCGGTCCGTTTGGCGCGCCGTTGAACGAATGGCGTTGACAATTCGAACGCAGGCGACAAAATAGGTTCATGCCTCACCAGCTATCCACTTCGTACTTGCGCGATTCGATCGGACTCTTCCATTACTACAAGAAATTGGCCGAGCGCGCGATGGCTCAGTGTCCTGACGAAGCCCTTTTCACAACTCTGGATCCGGAGTCGAACTCCATCGCCATTATCGTGAAGCACATGGCCGGGAATATGCGGTCCCGCTTTCGCGATTTTCTTACTTCCGATGGCGAGAAACCGGATAGGCATCGAGATACCGAATTCGAGCATCCTCCGAAAACGCGAGCTGAGTTGATGGAGATTTGGGAGAGCGGCTGGAAGTATGTTTTCGACGCGCTGGAGCCGCTGACGGAAGCGGACCTGACGCGCACGGTGACGATTCGCACTGAGCCGCACTCTGTGATGCAAGCCGTCAATCGGCAGGTCGCTCATTATTCGCATCATGCGGGACAGATTTTGCTTCTCGCCAAACACCTCACTGTCTCAATAACGGGCAAGTGGGAATCGTTGAGCGTACCGCGCGGTAAATCCGCGGAGATGAACGTAAACGTGGCGGCGGGAGAAACCTCGCAACGCGCCACTCTATTCTCGTCAAAAAAATCCTGAATGCAGCTCCGTTTCCTCTTCGCTTGGATTTCCGCTAACCTTCTTACGTGATGGCTACACTTTTTGAACTTGATCCGCCCGCGCAGAGCGAGTTGAAACTGAATGAGGCGCAGCGCCGCGCGATTACACACGGCGAAGGGCCGCTGCTCGTGATTGCCGGGGCTGGGACCGGGAAGACGCGCGTCATTACGGAACGCATCCGGCACTTGCTACAGTCCGACGAATCCCTCTCGGGAGAGAACATCCTTGGGCTAACTTTTACCAACAAAGCTGCCGGGGAGATGAAAGCGCGGGTTGTCCGGGCGACCGGAGAGCGCGGCAAAAATGTCGCTCTGGATACGTTTCACGCCTTCTGCGAAAAGCTACTGAAAGAAGCTTCGCCTGAGAGGCTGATGATTGACAAGGTAGACCACTGGATTCTGCTGCGCAGAAACCTGGAACGCCTGAATCTGGACAAATACCGGCGGCTTGCCGAGCCTGGGCAGTTTTTGAATGACTTCGTGGAGTTTTTTTCGCGTTGCCAGGATGAACTGGTTTCCTGCGAAGACTACCAGCGTTACGCGGACGGGCTGGCGAATCAACTCGAAATCGAGCGCGCGGCGATTGACGAAGACACCTACAAGGAGCGTGTAGAGATCGTGGCGCTGCAGCAGGAAATTGCGCGCGCCTATCGTGCCAGCGAAGCATTGTTGCAAGAGAAGAAGCGCGTCTCGTTTGGATCGCTGATTACCGGAGCCGTCGAGCTTCTGGAAACCAACGACGAGCTTCGCCGAGCGCTGCAAGAAAAATACCGCTACATCCTTGTGGACGAGTTTCAAGACAGCAACATTGCCCAGTTGCGGCTGCTGGAGCTTTTGGCGGGCGACATGAAGAGCATCGTCGCGGTAGGGGACAACGATCAGGCTATTTACCGCTTTCGCGGCGCGTCGTTCGGCAGCTTCAAACTTTTCTTGGAGAGATTTGCCGGATGGCGTGAGGGACAAGACTCGACGCCATTTCGCGTTTCGCTGGTGGAAAACTACCGTTCGACGCCGAATATTCTCCGCGTGGCCACGCAAGTCATCTCGCAAAATACAGTCAGCGCGGACTTCCCTAAAAAAGTCCTGAATGCCAACAAGGAAGAAAGCGAAAAGATTCGCATTGTCGAGCTGGAAAACGAGGAGCAGGAAGCGCGTTGGATAGGCGCCGAACTTGCGCGGCTCCATTCAGGGGGGCGCAAGTGGCGGGATTTTGCCGTGTTGTACCGCCAGCACGCGCATCGCGATCAACTTGCCGAAGAGCTGTCGAGTCGCAAGATTCCGTTTGTCATCAGCAGGCTGTCCATCCTCGATCATCCTCTGGTGAAAGACGCACTGGCGTACCTGCGGCTGATTGCGAAACCTTTCGACGATATTGCGTGTGCCCGGGTGCTCGCGGCTCCCGCCTGGGGACTTGAACCATCCGATCTCGTACGATTTGCCGAGCGCGCCAGAAAAGAAAAAAGAGCGATTTACGATATGTTGCACCTTCCGCAAGGGCAGCTTGCGTTCGATACAAGACATGCCGCGCTTGGCGATCTCGTTGAATTCACAACCGAGCAGCGCAAGACGCTTCGCCGCCGCAGCGCGCGCGAAATTCTTCGCGAAGTTCTCGAGTGGCTGGAAGTTGTGCAGCGGGCGAATCCGCGGGACCGCAAATACGTGACGCGCCTTTCGGAATTCGCCAAAGAGTGGGAACCGAAGAGCGACACGGGCAGCCTCACCGAACTCATCGAATACCTCGATTACTATGAGCAGGCGGGCGGCGCCATCTGCCTTGAAGATGACGCGCCCGGCGACGCAGTCCAGCTAATGACCGTTCACGGAGCGAAAGGCCTTGAGTTTTCGCAGGTTTTTCTGCTTCAGGTCAACAGCAAAAAATTTCCGGCGAGCGAACGACCCCGCGTGTTCGAATTTCCCGCGGCTTTGATGAAGGAAGGCGAGCCTGCGGAACAGTTTCATATTCAAGAGGAGCGGCGGCTATTTTACGTGGCGCTCACGCGCGCGGAAGACCGGCTTACCCTGACGACCCTCACGGAAAAGAAAGCAAAAACGCCGGTCTTTATCGAAGACATTCTGATGGATCTGGCGATTCGGCGGCGCGATATCCGCCAATTAAGGCCAAAGTTGCCGGAGATTGCCGCATCCACCGAAAAAGAAAAGGCCGCGGCCGATACGCTGAACCTGTGGCTGTTTCCCGCCTCCACCGGCCTGGCAAAAATCTTTTCACGCATCGCGGACTGGGCGATTGATTTTCATCCTCCCAGTCCCGAGCCGCTTAAGCTCAGTCCGTCTGCCGTCAGCGGCTACCGAAGCTGCCCACAGCAATATCTCTTCAGCCGCTCGTGGTCTTTGAAGGAAGGCCCCAAAGCCATTCTGAGCTTTGGCAGCGTGATGCACACGACAATCAAACGATTTATTGACCAACTGCGAAAAGGCGTCAAGCTGCCGTTCGAAGAAGTCGCACGAATTTACGAGGCGGAGTGGTCTTCGGCTGGGTTTGAAGACGACTATCAAGAAAAAGGATACAAGCTGGACGGCCTCGAACACTTGCGCGCGTTCCACGCGTCCACTCTGGCAGAGCCGCCAACAGTTCTAGAGCAGGAAAAGCCATTCGAATTGTCCCTCGAAAACAACGTTATCATCGCGGGACGGATGGACCAGGTGAATTCGCTGGGCAAAAAAGGTGTCGAAATTATCGACTATAAGACCGGCAAGCCCAAAAAAGACACGGAAGCGAAAAAAGATTTGCAGCTAAGCCTCTACGCCCTGGCCGCAAAGGAAATCTTCGAGTGGAACCCCGTGCGGCTCGTTTTTCACTATCTGCCAAACAATCAGATTCAGGTCACCACTCGTGACGTCAAACAACTCGACGAAGCACAAAGAATCGTCCTCCAAACGGCAGCCGACATTCGCGCCGGACAATTCCCCGCCAGGCCCGGTTATGTTTGCCGCGGCTGCGCGTATAGACCTATATGTCCGGCGCACGAAGAGGCTCTCAGCAGCTAACGGCCGGCGCCCGATGGGCAACATCGCCGGACTAAGCCGGCCCCTAATCCCCTGGGGAGGTCAAACATGAATCGAAAGATCCTCTATCTCTTTCTCTGCGCGCTTGGCTTGCTCTTCCCTACTGGCAATTCGTTCCCTGGGTCATCGAACACGGCCTGTACATGCCGCTGTTCGCCAGGGAGCTTTTTGCCAACCGGATTGGCGGGTTCTTTGGTATGGACGTTCTTGTTTCGGCGGTGACGCTGATCGGATTCGTGCGCAGCGAAGGCCGCCGCCTCAAAATGCGCGGGTTGTGGATGCCGATTGTGTCCGTGCTGCTGGTGGGAGTTTCTCTGGGGTTTCCGCTATTCCTGTATCTTCGCGAACGAGAGCTCGAACGCACTGCATCGGCGTCCGCGTAATCAAACGGGTGCAATTTCCTTGGTGCCGGGGAGTTCTATTTACTGCGTGACGCCGCCGGTGTAGTACTTGTTGCGCGTAAGGATATTCAATCCTTCGCGTCTTACGCGGACTTCGATGTCGTGGTAGTCCTTGGCCTTCGTTTCGCGAGGAGCGTAGGCCAGGGTGTATTCGTTGCGGGCCTCTTCCGTCACGCGGGAGTACAGTTCCTCGAGGGATTCGCGGCTGGCGGCATAGTAGACGTCGCCACCGGTGGCGTGGGCGTATTCGGAAAGCCGCTCAAGCCGGCGGTCCACGACCGCGCTGCCAACGCCGACGGCGAACACGGAAATGCTATGGGCCAAAACCTCTTTGACCGTGTTGTCGAAAGTGTTGGTGTTGTACTTTTTCCCGCCATTCACGCCATCGCTGATGATGAAAATAATCTTCCGGCGGTTGCGCGGGCGGGTTTTCAGAAGTTCCGCGGCGCTAAAGACAGCATCATCAAGAGCCTTGGTCGGCGCCGCAAGGATCGTGCGTGTGGATTCGGGCACCGAGGGTGAACCATCGACAGCGTGCCCGTTGATGCTTGGTCCGTTGAAAGGGCCGCCGGGGGACATCATGCTGGTCTGGCTGTCCAGCTTGGTGCGCTTCAGCTCCGTCAACAACGTGTCCTGATTGCTCGTAAATCCTTTGCCAGGATGAAAAAACTGATCAAAACGGCAGAGAAAAGCTTCGTCCAGGTCGCTCATGCTGCCTACGATGGCCGCCAGGCTGTCTTCGACCTGTTTGGAGTCGCTCTTTTTCAGGTCGTTGTCGATCAGAATGACCATCGAAAGCGGGAAAGCCTCCTGCGTAAACACATCAATCTTTTGCTCGACCCCGTCTTCAAAAACTCGAAATTCATCTTTGCCCAGATCGGCCACAAGCCGCCCACTAGAATCTTTAACTGTCACAGGCAGGACCACCAGGTTCGTGTTTACGGTGATCTTTGCGCGCGCTTCGCTCAGCCGTTGCACATCGGGCGGAGGCGGATCCTGGGCGAGCGCGGTGGACTGCGTCAAAGCCATCCCCGCGAACCAAACAGCAGGAGCCGCCAATCGCAGCAGAGTATTGATACCCAACATTTTTCGTGGACTTTTCATATTCCTAAGGCCAAACTTCCTCTCGAAGCCTGTGAGTTGGATGTCTCCGGCTTCTAAAGTGACGCATCCATCGCGCCGTCTGCCAGCATCATAGTCGGCGGAAGAACCCCAGCGGGCTATTTCCAGCCGGGCATCTCTCGTCAAGGAAAGTATACATGCGTTCTCTTAAGAAACTTGCCGCCCTGTGTGTTGCGCCAGCTCTCGCGGCGGCCATCGCCCTGCCGGCCCTGCCGCAGGAGCCCGCCGTTCAGGGCCCGGCGATCAAGACCAGCGTCAACCTGGTGAACCTGTTCGTAACCGTGCGCGACAAAAACAAGCGCATTGTAACGAACCTCACGCAAGACGATTTCAAGGTCGCCGAGGACAGTCAGGACCAGAAGATCGCGTTCTTCTCAAAGGAAGTGACGCTGCCTATCACTCTCGGGTTGCTTATGGATACTTCCGGCAGCGAACAATACATGCTCGGCGCGATTCAACAGGGTGCTGAGAGTTTTCTGGGTCGCGTCATGCGCAAGGGCGACGAAGCCATGGTAATGAGCTTTGACCTGGACGTGGACCTGCTTGCTGACTTCACCGACAACCGCACCGAGCTGGACCGCGCCATTCGACGGGCGCAGATCAACACCGGTGGCGGCGGCGGCCCGGTTACGCCGGGTACGATTCCTCAGTCAGGCTCCAAAGGCACGAATTTTTACGACGCGCTCTATCTTGCGTGCAATGAGAAACTCTCCACCGAAGCCGGCCGCAAAGCGATTGTTGTGCTGACGGACGCCGAAGACAACGGCAGCAAAGTTCGTGTGGAAGAAGCCATTGAAGCGGCTCAGCGTACGGATACCGTAGTTCACATTCTGCTGGTTTATGATCCGCATTACGGCGCCAACAGCAGCGTGGCCAAGAAAATCACGGATGAAACCGGCGGCCGCATGATCGTTGTGAACAACGAGAAGCACCTCCAGGAGGCTTTTGACCAGATTTCCGAAGAGCTGCGCAGTCAGTACACGCTGGGCTACTATCCGACAAACTCCGCGCGTGACGGCAAGTTCCGCAAAATCAAAATCGACGTTTCCAACAAAGACTTCAAGGTCCTGGCCCGCAAGGGTTACTACGCGCCCAAAGGCTAAACGATCAGGAGAAGCCTGCGTGAAGCACGCCGTCCGGCTCGCCTTTCCTAAAGACTGACTCTTGCTTTTGCGGAAATAATTCCAATCCCGCCGATTGACCCCGCCCGCATCCGCGTCTAACATCTACTTTCGTTTCCTAAAATGATTAACGAGACGGTCGCTCACTATAAAATTATCCGCAAGCTTGGCTCCGGCGGCATGGGAGTGGTGTACGAGGCTGAGGACACCAAGCTGGGTCGCCGCGTCGCGCTTAAATTCATTCCGGAAGAGAATCAGCAGGACACCCAATCGCTCGAACGGTTCCTGCGTGAAGCCCGCGCGGCCTCCGCGCTAAATCACTCTTCGATTTGCACCATCCACGCCATCGAAGAGTTCCAGGGACGTACTTTTATCGCTATGGAGTTGCTAGTCGGGGACTCTCTCGACAAACTGCTCACCGCAGGGCCTCTCTCCGTCAACCGCACGCTGGAAGTCGGCATACAGCTCGCCGACGCTCTCGATGCCGCTCACAAGAAAGGAATTGTCCATCGCGACATCAAGCCCGCAAACATTTTTGTAACCGAAGGCGGCGCGATCAAGGTCCTCGATTTTGGCCTGGCCAAGCTGCTCCCCCGCCACGAATACGACATGGCAGGCAAGACCATGGACACGCCCTCGGCCACGCTCCTCACGAGCCCTGGTATGGCTGTAGGCACCATCCAGTACATGTCTCCCGAGCAGGCACGCGGCGAAGAAATCGATGCGCGCAGCGATCTCTTTTCCCTCGGCGCGGTTCTCTATCAGGTGCTGACCGGGAAGCAAGCCTTTCCGGGCTCGACCAGCGCCGTGGTTTTCGACAACATCTTGAACAGCGTTCCCGTGTCGCCGGTGATGCTCAATCCGGATGTGCCGGTTGAGCTCGAACGCATCATTAACAAAGCCCTCGAAAAAGATCGCGACGTCCGGTATCAGGTGGCCGCGGAGATGCGCGCCGACCTCAAGCGCCTGCAGCGCGAAATCGAGTCTGGCAGCCGCCTCGCCAGCGCGCAAAGGTCCGCCGCGCGCAGCGCTATAGCGACATTGAACAAAAGTGTTTATTCCGGAGCCTCGCAAGCCCCGGCCACTACGGCTTCGGTTACGCCGGCCACCGGCTCGTCGGTCATCGTGGAAGCCGCCAAAAAACATAAAATCGGCACCGTGCTGACGATCCTTGGCGTGGCAGCCGTGATTGCCGCGGCCGTTTTCGGGATCTATTCGATCGTCCAGCGGAATCAGCATCTGCCATTTGAGACGTTCAGCATCGAAAACCTGACCAACAACGGTCACGTCTCCCTGGCCACTATCTCCCCCGATGGCAAATATCTTCTCCACGTGCGCGATGAAAACGGCTTGCAGTCGCTCTGGCTTCGCCACGTCCCCACTGCCAGCAACACCCAGCTTGTTCCACCCGCCGCCACGCGCTACGCGGGCCTGACTTTTTCCCCCGATGCGAATTACATCTATTGCATCCGCCGCGATGAAGAAATGCACACCATCGCTTCTCTTTACTCGGCTCCCATGCTGGGTGGAACTCCCCACCTCCTGATTAAGGACGTGGACAGCCCGGTCACTTTCTCTCCAGATGGCCAGCGGTTCGCTTTCCTGCGCCAGGACCACGACTCCCCGACATTCGAACTGATTGTCGCGCACAGCGATGGTTCGCCGGACCGCACACTTTTTAAGGATGTCAACCTTTCGGGTCCGGGAAGCTACTCTCCAGTCTGGTCGCCGGATGGCAAAACGATCGTGATTTCCGTTTCTCAAATCCCTCAGGGCTCAACTGCAGCACTCCTGGAGGTCGATGCGGCAACGGGCGAAATGCAAACCAAGTCTCTCTCGTCAACACGGATTTATCGCGATCCTGCATGGATGCCAGACGGGCAGAGCCTGCTCGTCTCGGAGTTCGGCAGCGCGGGGGTGTTGAATGCCCAATTGGGAATCGTCGGCTATCCGCGCGGGGAATATCACCGTTTGACGACAGACACAAATTCCTACTACAACCCGAGCGTTTCCCGCGATGGCCTGACGATAGCTGCCAGCCAGTCGCAATCCAAATACGAAATTGAGATCGCGAGTGCTGCCCAACCAGACAATGTGCACGCGGTTCCTTTGTCCTCCAGGACTCCTGTCTGGAATTGGGATTGGACGAGCGATGGACGAATCGTTATGGCGCAAATGCCTGACATCCGCATCGTGAAGCCGGAGGGTGGCGAGACGCTTGTCTTGTCGGATCCCGACCACGTCTCCGATCAGGTCGTGTCCTGCGGGTCGGGGCGCTACTTCGTATTCCGTTCCTCTGGTCGCTCCGGCAAGGTCGCGTTCAACCTATGGCGAATGACCATTTCGGGCGGAGATTTCAAACAGCTTACGTTCGGTTCCACCGAAGCCGATCCGTTTTGTTCGCCCGATGGCAATTGGGTCTACTACGTGGATTACGGCGACAACCAGGCCCTCAAGCGCGTTTCCATCGATGGCGGCTCACCCGAAACGATTCTGCCGACTGCCCAGGGCCCCGCGCGTATCTCCCCGGACGGTAAGACGATTGTCTCCCTCGAAGTCCGCGAGCTGGACCATAAACTTGTTCTGGATGTCTATTCCCTCGAAGACAAAAAGGTGGCATACCACGACATCGACCCGCGTGCTTCCTGGCCCCTGGCTTTCGCCCCCGACGGCAAGTGTGTGGTCTACGCCGTTCGCGAAAAAGGGATCGGCAATCTTTGGGAACAGCCTTTGGATGGCTCCGCTCCGCGCCAGATCACGCACTTCACTTCTGAAAGAATCGAAAAGTTTCAATACTCCCAGGATGGCTCGAAGATCGCCTTTGAGCGCGGCCACAACGAATCGGATGCCGTCCTGCTCCGCGACACAACCAAATAAATCCCCTGCTTTCTGAAAAGAACGCCAAACGGCAAACAGCGGAAGCGGAAAAAATCAGGGAGAGGCAGGGCCTGAAGGGCTCGGCTGAGTAATATTTTCGCGATTAGCCCGCGCGAAATAGCCACGCCGTGCTTGAACTTGATAGCCCTTGTGGTCGGGAACTTCGATGCGAATCCTGTGGTAGCGCCCGTCCAGCACGTAGTTCGTCGGGATGTACGCGATCGAATACTGATTCCGCAGTTCGTCCCCGATATCCTGGAACGACTGGTCCAAATCGTCCACATGATAGGGATAAAACGCGCGGCCCCCGGTTTCATCGGCGAGGTCCTGCAAAATTTTGTCGCCTTCGGTCAGGTGGGTCTTGCGGCTGGCCAGTTTGTCGGGGTCGGTTTGCGAAAGCTGAATCCACTGCGTGCTCGTGCTGATCGTGTAGATCACCACGCTGGTGCGCTGGGCCATCTCGATGGCCTCAGAGCGCGTGTGATTCGAGAGGTTGTCGTCGCCGTCGCTAATAAGAATCATGACGCGCCGCACAATGTCAGGCTGATCGCCCGGTGGTCGCGGCGGATGGCTCAGCTGGCTCTGGCAAGCCTCGTAGATAGCGTCGTAAATCGCGGTACCGCCGCCGGCGCGGGTCTGCATGATCTGGTCGCGAAGCAGACCCGGGTCGCTGGTAAATGCCTGTATGATTTGCGGCTCATCGTCGAAGGTCATCACAAAAGCTTCGTCCCTGCCGCGGCGCAGAACGCTGAAAAGGAAATTGGTGGAAGCGTCTTGTTCGAATTTGAGGCGATCGCGGATGCTGTTCGAGGTGTCCACCAGCATGCCGATGCGCAGCGGCAGGTCCGTCTGCTTGCTGAAGTAACGGATCTGCTGGGGAAACTTTTCGTCGAAAATCTGAAAATCTTCTTTTTGCAGATCGGGGACCAGCTTGTTGCGACGGTTTAGTACGGTAAAGAGCACGTCCACGAGGTTGACAACGGTGGTAATCCCTTGAGAAGCCTTTGGCGCCGCCCCTGGTTGGCCCTGGGCGGGTGCTGCGGGCGGCGGAGCCGGTGGTTGTTGTGCGCGATCGCTGACGGCTGTCGTCAGCAGCGCGGCAACGAGCACAGTGGAAATCAGTACCCTGGTCATGTCCAGTGATTATAGGTAGGGAGCGAGCGCAGCGTCAATTCGATCGAGATTGTCCCTCGCAGCCATGGCAAGCTCCCTTATAAAGTGCCGCAATTCCTGCGGCAGAGGGGCGCGAACCTCGATCCATTCGCCGGTCCTTGGCTGGGAAAAACCCAGCCGCGCTGCGTGCAGAAAATTCCGCCCCAGCGGCGGCATCAGGATGGCCTCTTGCTTTTTAGACGCGCCGCGCGCGGTTCCAGCGCTTAGATGAATTTGGGCGGCCGCGCCATAAAGTGTATCGCCGGCAACCGGATGTTTGAGGGCGGAGAAATGGACACGAATTTGATGTGTCCGCCCGGTGTGCAGCTGCACTTCCACAAGCGTGGTGCCATCAACCTCAGCGACCGTACGCCAATCCGTGCGCGCCTGGCGAATGTCGCTCCGTTCCGGACGGCCCGCCTTCTGCGGGTAGACGGCCATCCTCGTCCGGCGATAAAGGTCCCGCCCAATCGGCAGCTCGATGCGCCCTTGGCTTTCTTTGAGTAGCCCCTCGACAAGCGCAATGTACGTCTTTTTGACTGTGCGCTTCCGAAAAGCTTCGCCCAGCTTTGCGTGTGCAAAATCATTTTTGGCCACCAGAATCACGCCGGAAGTTTCTTTGTCGAGGCGATGCACGATTCCCGGCCGCAAAGCATCTCCGCCCTGTGAAAGCGCCTGCCCACGTCCAAGCAGCGCATTCACCAGCGTCCCGCGTGCGGTCCCCGCCCCCGCGTGAACCGTCATCCCGGCGGCTTTGTTCACCACCAACACATCATCATCTTCGTGAAGAATTTCCAGCGGGATGGATTCGGCCTCGGCTCGCGCCGGCGGCCGCTCTTGCGCCTCGACGGCGATTTTCTCGCGGGCGCGCACCTTGTGTGCTCCTTTGGTCGGCACGCCACCAATAAGGACCAACCCAGCCTCAATTAATTCCTGAATCCGCGTCCGGCTGAGCTCAGGCAGCTGCGCCACAAGATAACGGTCAAGCCGCTGCCCGGCGTCGTTCTCCCCAACGATTAAGTCGTGTGTGATGTGCGAACTCACCGAGCGATTCTAGCAGCAACTCCGCGCTGCAAACCAAACTGCCACTCCACTGCCGTCACTTCTTCGGGTGAGAATTGCTCAGCGCCGAAGACGACAGCAAAAACTGTCCCTCCGCGTTGTCCGTAGTCTCCAGTTTCACTCTGCCGGAGCCTTTGGTAATCTCCTCGAATGTCATGCGGATAAAATATACTTTCCCCGCTTCCACGTTCAGCGTCATTGCCGCTCCCACCCTGTCCGCCACGTTCTTGAAAAAATTTGATTGCCATTCGGTGCAAATGCTGTGCTCTCCCGGCGTCACCGAGAAATAGATAAACGACTTGGCGTTCGTCGCGCCAACCCATGCCCCATCCGCCCCTACTCGCATTGTGGGCGAATTGAAAGCGTCCTCGAATAAATAAACGATGGCCTTGCCCCCTTCCGGCTGCGCCAAAACGTGCAGTGTGTTATCCAGTTTCACGTCAAACTGCGTCTGGGTCGGACCGCAACCCGCCGCGGTCCGCGCCACTGTGGCCTCCTGTGCAAACACCGGCCATGCGAAAAGCATCGTCAGCAAAAAGAGTTTCTTCATGACATCCTCCTCGAATTAGCGACACCCGTAGCTACCTGATTCTTTCCACTTGAAATACAAAAGGGATCCCGTCAACCCTTGCAAATCAAGGGTTTTTAGCCGTTTAGCCGGTTACTCTGTCATTTGTTACGACGCCCTTCCCGATCGTTTGGTTTCCTTACGGCGAAGGCAGGATACGAAGGAGTTAACGGCCTACCATGCTCATCATTCAAGACATCGAACAATCTACTTGCGCCCGGGAGGTCTTTCCCGCGCGAACAGCACATCCAGAATCACAAGTATGGCCCCGATGGTGATCGCGGAATCGGCCACGTTGAACGCGGGCCAACGGTAAGTTCCGATCCATACTTCAAAAAAATCCGTGACGGCCCCATGCATAATTCTATCGGTGACGTTGCCTGTGGCGCCGCCAAGCAAAAGAGCGAGCCCTGCGCACGCCATCGGCCCGCCTTGCCCTGCAACAAGTAGCCACGCCAGGGCACAGATCACGATCAACGCACCACCAACCAGCAGTATCCGCACCCAGGGAGAGTGCGAATCCGCAAAAAGACTAAACGCAATTCCGGGATTGCTGCTGCGCACCAGATAAATAAAGTGCCGCACCACTTCGTGCCGCCAGCCTTCCATAGTCTGCGTTTCAAACCACGCTTTTGTGGCGCGGTCGAGCACGACGATCGTCAGCGTCAGCCAAAGCCAGCGCAGCCGCGAAGGCAATCTCATGAAGCGACCAATCCTTCGATTTCCGCGAGCGCTTCGCTGCACCGCTCGCAAATTCCAGGGTACCGCGCATTCTCTCCTACATGCGTCGAGTAGTTCCAGCAACGTTCGCACTTTTTCCCTGACGCCGCGATGACGCGGATCGCCAATCCCGAAATAGCTTCCGAGCGGAAGGCCTCCGCGTGCGGCACGCGCGCGCCGGAAGCCCCTCCGGCTTCGGCGGGAAGCTCCACTTGGGAAACGATAAACAACGCGGGTAACGAGGACGCATATTTCTGGAGGCGTCTCAGGAGACGCGCCTCGGCCTCCGGCGTAAATAGTTCAAAAATGATCTTCGCTTCGAGGCTGGAATTAATGCGCTTCGCGTTCCGCGCCTCTTCCAAAGCCTTTAGCACTTCATTCCGAACTCTTGCGAGCACTTCCCAATCCGCGGCAGCCACGGCATCAAGGCGCGTTCGAAAATCCTCGGGTTCCGGGAATCGTGCAAGGTGTACGCTTTGCGGATCGCCGGAAATTTTTGGCAAGTGACCCCAGATTTCCTCCCCGGTGAATACCAAAATAGGTGCCAGGAGGCGTACCAGCGCGCTGGAGATTTTCCATACCGCCGTCTGTGCCGAACGCCGCGAATGATTCTTCGCCGCCTTCGTATAAAAGCGATCCTTGAGCACGTCAAAATAAAACGCGCTCAGGTCCACGACGCAGTAATCATGAATGGCGTGATACACCCGGTGGAAATCGTAGGCCGCATACCACTCGCGGCATTTCCTCACCAGCTCACTTGTGCGTTCGAGCATCCATCGGTCCATCTCATCAAGCTGCTCGTTGGGAACAGCATCGCGCACCGCATCGAAATCGAACAAATTCCCAAGCGCAAACCGAAACGTGTTTCGAGTCTTCCGGTACGCCTCGCTGAGCTGGGTCATAACCCGCTCGCTCATTTTCACGTCGGCTTGATACTCCTGCGAAGCCACCCACAAGCGCAAAAGGTCCGCGCCCCACTTCTCGCAAATTTCGCTGGGCAACACCGCATTCCCCAGCGACTTCGACATCGGGCGTCCATGTTCATCGAGCGTCCATCCGTGCGTAACAACGGTGCGATAAGGCGCATGGTCCCGCAGACCCGTGGCAATCAGCAACGAACTCTGAAACCACCCGCGATATTGATCCGGCCCTTCAAGATAAACATCCGCCGGCCACTCATCCGCTTTCAAAACGGCAAGATGAGAAGACCCTGCGTCAAACCACACGTCAAGAATGTCGTTCTCCTTGCGCCACGCCGCAGCCCCGCACGCGCATTTCGTTCCCGCCGGCAAAAGCTCGTCGGAACTATGCTTGTACCAGGCGTCAGCTCCTTCCCGCTCAAACCACGGCAGCACATTCCGCAGCGCCGCAAAATCCTCGAGTCGTTTCCCGCAACCATCGCAGTAGAAAACAATAATCGGCACGCCCCAAAACCGCTGCCGCGAAAGGCACCAGTCCGGCCTCTTCTCAATCATTTCGTGAATGCGTTCCTCGCCCCACGCGGGAATCCATTTCACATGTTTAATCTCAGCAAGCGCTTCCGCCCGCAAAGCCTTCTCTTCCCCGGACGCACGGTGATCCATCTTCAGAAACCACTGCTCCGTAGCTCGAAATATCACCGGGTTATGACAGCGCCAGCAGTGAGGATAGCTATGCGTATAACTCCGCAGCCCCAGCAGCGCCCCGCGCTCCTGCAGCATCTTCACGATAATGGGATTAGCAGCGAATACGTTCTTGCCTTTGTATTCCGGCAACCCTTCCAGGTAAACGCCTTCATCATCAATCGGCGCATACGTCTCCAGGCCATATTTCTGCCCAGCCGCAAAATCATCCGCGCCGTGTCCCGGCGCGGTGTGCACAATTCCACTCCCTTGATCCAGCGTGACGTAATCCGCAAGAATCCCCGGCACCTGCATCGGCAAAAACGGGTGCTGAAATTTCACTCCCTCAAAATCCCGCCCCTTGTAATTCCCAATCACCCGCACATTTCGAATCCCGCACTCCGCCTGCAGCGCCGGCAAACGCTCAGCCGCAAGCAATAGCGCGCCTTTTTCAGTTTGCGCGACGACGTATTCGAAGTCACCGTGAAACGCCAGCGCCCGGTTGTGAGGCAAAGTCCACGGCGTCGTCGACCAAATCACCGCGCTCACATCCCCGGAAATATTCAGCGCTTTGCTTCTTTCTCCATCCACAATCGCAAACTTCACCCACACCGACGGGCTCGTAAAATCCTCATACTCCACTTCCGCCTCAGCCAAAGCCGTCGCGTCGTGAATGCACCAATAGACCGGCTTCCGCCCGCGGTAAACAAATCCCTTCTCCATAAAATCCAGCAGCGCACCTGCAATCGTTGCCTCGTAATCGTGGCTCATGGTCAGATAAGGATCATTCCACCGGCCAAACACGCCGAGCCGCTGAAAGTCCCGCTTGTGCTGCTCCACGTAACGCGCCGCAAATTCCCGGCAAAGCCGCCGAAAGTCCGCAGGCGGCACTTCGCCTTTCCCGCCAAGCTCCTTTTCCACCTGCGTCTCGATCGGCAACCCATGGCAATCCCAACCAGGCACATAGGGCGCACAAAACCCAGCCATGTTTTTCGACTTAACAATTACATCCTTCAAAATCTTATTCAGTGCCGTCCCCAGATGAATCGTTCCCGTCGGATAGGGGGGCCCGTCATGCAAGATGAAACGTGGCTGCCCCCGGCGAGCCTCCAATATTCGCTCGTACAGGCGCGACTCCTGCCAAGCCGCAAGCTGTTTTGGCTCGTGCTCGGGCAATCCCGCCTTCATCGCGAAGTCGGTTTTTGGCAGGTTGAGAGTGCCCTTCAGTTCAAGTGGTTCGCCCATTTATCCTGTTTGTTCTCAGTGAATGCATGACACACCGACACAACACCCTATCGTCCGGTCCTCTGCCGTCTATTCGTTCAGTTTCAGTTACTTCGCCAGAAACATCCTAAAGCGGTGTAATTGCGTATGTTACAATGATTGGGTGGCGGTGTCAGCGGCTGGGGTCGCGCAACCTTTCCGAGGTTGGCAGAATCTTAGCGTTCAGGGACGCCCAACGAAGGAAAGCTGCGTCTAAGCAGGGGGAGATGGTGCCGGATCTAATCGTCAATCTCGTGCCGCCGGAAATTACCAAGCCCGGCGTGTCAGGCGCTAAATCCGAACCCGTTCCAGTACCTGACGCCGCAGTTCCCGATTTTGGCGCACCGGCCCTTCTGATTCCCGATAATTTCTGGTCTAACCTCAAACAGTTTCTTACCGAGCGACCTGTCAAAGTGCAGAATCGCCCCGGCGCGCCTTTTGTCAAGCCATCGTTTGGCACCGGCGTAATGGACAATTTCAAGGATTTCCTCAGTTCGCGCCCCGTGCCCAAGGGGCCGGTCAACAGCCGGCTGGCCGTCTCCTGGGGGACGAATTTCGGCGGTTTTGGAAGTCGCATCAAGGAAGTCTTCTTTCCCACAAAGCTTCCCCCGGCTAACTTCACCAGCAAGCCCGTTAAAGTCCGCGACATCTGGACTAAGGACGAGAACTTCGGCTGGACGCAAGCCATTTCCATCGGCATCCATGCCAGTTTTTTTGCTCTCGTCATTTTGATCCCTTTGATTTGGCACTTCGGAAAGACCGAAGCCAAAAACAAACCTACCGTCGACGTCACGCCCCTGGACCTTTCTCCCTATATGGCCAAGTTGCCCGCGGGCGCCAAAAAAGCTGGCGGCGGTGGCGGCGCCAATGACCATACGCTTGCCCCGGTAAACAAAGGTAAGCTGCCCAAGTTCCAGTACACACAGTTCACGCCGCCACAAGTAAAGCCTGTGAATCCCGATCCCAAGCTGGCCATGGATCCGTCCCTGCTCGGGCCTCCCGATCTCAAAGTGCCCAACGTGAATGCTCCCACTTTCGGTGACCCGCTTGCCAATGGCATAAGCGATTCTCTCGGTCACGGTAATGGGACCGGCATCGGCAGTGGTACGGGCGGCGGTCTCGGTCCTGGCGAAGGCGGCGGCACCGGTGGGGGCGCGTTTCACGCAGGCGTTAATGGCGTCGGGATTCCCGAGTGCATCTATTGCCCTGCGCCTCTCTATTCGGATGACGCGCGCAAAGCGAAATACATGGGCTCTGTCGTTTTGCAGGTGACCGTTACCCCCGATGGTCGCGCGGTCAACATTTCCATCGTGAAGGATCCAGGCATGGGGCTCGGCGAGAAAGCGGTCGAGGCCGTGCGTACCTGGCGTTTCAAGCCCGCCGCCGGACCCAGTGGCAAAATTGTCCCTGTGATTGTACCCATTGAAGTAACGTTCCATTTGTATTGAGCCCGCTTCTCCATTCCGTTCTGCATTCTGCTGCTCAACCTATTTCCGTTTGCCCGCGCGCTTATTTTTCTGCTCCTTGCGAATTTGTCTCAGTGCGGGCAACCAAACTTCGTTTCGATACTTCTGACTAGCACGACTGGTGCCCGCCTCCGAATGCTGTAGGGCCGAATCGCGAGGCGGAGACGGAGGCCTGCCGATGCGTGAGCCATTCCTGCGTTCTCTTTCCGGCAAAGATTCCGGCAATGATTCCACCCACGACGCCGCGGCCGATTCCTGGCTGAACCGCGTTCGGGAAAACCTGGCACAACTTCTTATCCCAACGCATTTCAAACCTTCCTCCGCAAACGGCACCCCGATTCATCTCTTGAAGTTCGACAAATCGTTGCGTCCTGCCCGAGCACAAGGCGCGTCGTTTATCACGCACATCGCTGTCTTCGCCGGGATCATGCTCCTCATGGCCAAGGCAAACGATAGCTTGAGGCCGGGCACGCCGAATGGACGCACCCCTCCCCCAGTAAACATCTCGTCAGCCATCATTCGAACCCTTACCAGCGCTGACGACGGCGGTGGTAAAGGCGGCAACCACAACTGGCTTCCTCCCACCAACGGTACTCCGCCACCTCGTTTCCCAATCCTCCTCGTTCGGCCAACTATTCCGCAGAACCAAAATTCTGCGCTTCCCGTACCTCCGACGATCTCCACTGCCCCTGTACTCACCCCGACCGACAGAATAGGCCTGCCTTGGATGCCAAGCGATACGCACTCCCCTGGCCCTGGCGACGGAAACGGTATTGGCGTCGGGGACGGCGATAAAGCCGGCTCCGGCGGACCAGAAGAATACGGCCCTGGCGGGTCCCGTGGCCCTTACGGTGTAGCCGCCACGCAGCCAGCCTGCGCCTATTGCCCCTATCCCACCTACACCGACGAAGCCCGCCACGGCAAAATACAGGGCTCGGTAACGCTGCAAGTCCTCGTAGGCGCGGACGGACGCGCGCAGGACATTCGCATCGTGAACGGTGTCGGCTTCGGTCTGGATGAGCGCGCCATGGAAACCGTGCGGGGCTGGAAGTTCGTTCCCGGGCGCGACGCCGCTAAACACCCTGTAACCACATGGGTCACGGTGGAAGCCGTCTTTCGCTTGTACTGACGCCAGATCGTCCGTTAGCGCCCGGCATTGCCCTCTGATGATTGATTCAAGCAACACACGCCATCGTTCCGCTGTCTGCTCACCAGACAATCTGTTAGGATTTTCCGCATGAGAAGAGCAACTGGTTTTTCGTTGGCCATCCTTGCCGGCTTGGGTTGCTTTGCGCTCGCCGCGGCGGCTCAAGATTCCCCGAGCACTCTCGAGCTAACAGCTCGCCTCACACCGACGGCTGCGCGGCCGGAGCCGGTGCGGCAATTCACTTTCTACATTCTTACGAAAAGCTACGTGGAAATCACCAAGGACGTGGAAGCCGGAGATGCACTTCCGCCGCGAGATCAGTTCATTGATGGATTGACCGTCTCGAAGCAACTGAAGGTTTGGCTCAAAGCGCACGAAATTCTCGACCTTACAAAGCCTGACCTGGACACCCTCCTCACTCCAGACGACATCATGGATGTGCCGGAATTTCTGCTCGCCTATCAGCACACCAACAGTGGCGGCGTAACTCACGGTATCCCTGAGCCAAAATACAAAGAGTCGGACAAAACCCTGCATCCCGAGAAGTACGAAAAAGAGAAGCAGGCCTACCTCGACGCGTTAAAAAAATTCATCATTGCCAATCGCATGACCATTTCCGGTGTGGAACTGGAGATGGAAGCCATCAATCCGCAGCGCAAGTGGGCTCTGTTGGAAAGCAACCGTAAAAACCGCGTGCAGCGCATGGCTCCTGAAGCCGCCCAAGTAAAATACCTGGTCACCAAGGTGGACACGGACCTCGAAGGCCACGCGGTGATCCGCGGGCTTGCTCCGGGCAACTACTGGATTAGCTCCCTGAACCTAGACGCCAATGCCGGCGATGCCCGCGCGCGGTGGGATGTGCCCGTCACCATCCAGCCCGGCCAGAATATCCACATCGAACTCACCAACCTGAACGCCACGGACACCCTGGCGGCTTCGGCACCGTAAGGCGCGAACCCCCAGCGGCCATGGGCACCCCTCTCCTCTGGCTCGTCTTCAACCTTTTTGTACTCGCAGCGATTGCATTGGATCTTGGCGTCTTTCACCGCCGCCCTCACAAAATGAAAATGCGGGAAGCCGTTACCTGGACACTCATCTGGGTTGGGCTGAGCTTGGCTTTCGGATTCGCCATGATGCAATTCTCCGGCCGGCAGCGCGGACTGGAGTTCTTCACCGGATATGTCATTGAAAAAGCCCTAAGTGTGGACAATCTCTTTTTGTTCCTGGTAATTTTCCGCGCCTTCGTTGTGGACGAAAAAATTCAGCACCGCGTCCTGGAGTGGGGCATCTTAGGCGCGCTCGTGATGCGTGGACTGATGATTGCCGCCGGAGCGGGCCTCATCGGCGAGTTCAGCTGGATCCTCTATGTCTTCGGCGCGTTTCTCGTTTACGCGGGATTACACATGCTCTTCGCCAAGAAAAAAGAGATGCACCCCGAACAAAACGCCATCTCCCGGTTCGCCAGCCGCCATTTGCGCGTCACAAAGCAATATGAAGGCAGCCGCTTCTTTGTGCGCCAAAGCGGAAAACTGTTTGCCACGCCGCTCTTCGTGGTGCTCCTCATTGTGGAGATTACAGACATCACCATGGCCGTTGATTCCATCCCCGCCATCTTCGGTATCACACGCGATCCTTTTATCGTCTACACATCCAATGTGTTCGCCATTCTCGGTCTGCGCTCCATGTACTTCCTCCTCGCGGGAGTCCTCGGCCGCCTGCGGTTCCTCACGACCGGCCTGTCCGTTGTCCTCGCCTTCATCGGCGCAAAAATGATTCTCGAGCCATGGGTCCACATCTCCGTCGAAACTTCGCTGGCAGTCGTCGCCGGAATACTCCTGGCCGCTTTGGCCGCTTCCCTCCTGTTCAGCCCAAAAGAGAGCAAATAACTCCATCGCGGTGGGCCGACCAGCGAAGAACCGCTTCAAGTATTCGCGCAGCCTAGTGGCAGGTTCCGTCGTCCACAAACTGCCCCGTCGCTATCATCGCTCCCAGCGATCTGCCGCAAGCAACCGCGTTCTGATCCATCGGATCGCTCTTCAACGCATCGGGCGCGATATAGTCCAGGTTGGCACGCTCAGCCACGTACTTGTCGTTCAGCTGTTTCATTCTGTCGAAGATACTGGCAATGGCCTGAGCCGCGTTCCGGTCGGAATCCGTCCTGGCCGCCACCTGCGCTAGCCGCAAATTGGTCGTAGCCTGCGCCTGATACGTCCCGAGCCACGCCTGCCCCACCGGAAACTGATTCTCAATCGCGCTCGCTAAGGCGCTGTGCCACTCGCGAATTGTGCTCAGCGCCTCGATGGCCGACCTCGAAAACTCTCTCGACAACCCTGTCTTCGGGGCGCTGGCATCCGCCGCCATGGCGTTTTCACCTCCCGCCAGCAGAGTCAACGTAACCTGATCCCCATTGAAGCTGAGCGATCCGTTCGCCACCCTCGCCAGCGCCTCGATCTCAACGTAGTTTTTTCCATTGACCTGCGTCACAGGCACATTCCCCGAATGACCATTAACCGTCAGGAAGGCAAGCCGCCCCTGCGATACGAGCATCACCGGCGCGATCAAGGCCAGCCCAATCACGGCCAAAACGATTGGGCCCAACTCTCTCCTGCTCAGCGCTAAATTCTTTGCAATACGCGGCATTTTCTTGCTCATGGTTTGCTCCCGCTGAAATTCATTTCTGTTCCTGAGTGTACCTCACGGCGCCCACGCGAACCTGTGTGCTTGTGAACATCCACCTTACCGCGCGGACGCACTTGTTGTTAGAGTGGGGAATACAGAAATAGGGTGCGATTTCTCACAGGTGATCCGTGCCTAACCGACCGTCTGCTGTTGACTCCATCAACCCGGCGCTGCTCCGGACGAAACAATTGTTGCTCCAGCCATTCCGCTTTGGCCTGTGGGCTCGGTTGGCCGTCGTGGCCATCATTACCGGAGAGACCGGTAGTGGAGGTGGCGGTGGTCTCTCCAACCTGGGCAGCGTCATTAACAATCGCGGCGAAAAACGATTTGCCGCCGCTGCTCATTTCCTGAGTGACCCCGATTGGAGCCAAGTTCAACCGTATCTGCCTTGGATTGTGCTGGGATTCCTGTTGCTGGCCGCCGTGCTCTTTTTGTGGATCTACAGCGATTGCGTTTACCGCTTCATTCTCCTGGACTCGGTCCTGACCGGCGACTGTCGCTTGATCGAAGGCTGGCGGCGCTGGAAACACGCCGGCCGGCGCTACCTGCTGTGGGTCATTGCGTTCGGCTTCACTTCGCTGGTCGTCTTCGCCGCCATTGTGGGAGTTCCCCTATTGCTCGCCTTCCGCGCGGGCTGGTTTGAAAAACCGGACCAGCATCTCCTGGGGCTGGTGTGCGGCGGTCTGCTGTTCGTTCTGGCACTGCTTGTTACGGTGGCAGCGCTCGCAATCATCGATCTCTTTGCGCGGGATTTTCTCATTCCCGTGATGGCGTTTGAGGACGTCGGAGTAGTGGACGGCTGGGAACGGTTGATGGGTATGATGGGCCCCGAAAAAGGCGCGTATGCCCTCTACGTATTGATGAAGATAGTGCTGAACGTGGCAAGCGGATTTATTTTCGCAGTCGTCAACCTTCTAGTCATTTTGGTTTTGCTAATTCCCTTGGCGATTCTCGGCGTGGCCGCGTTTTTTATCGGTCAGAGCGCGGGAATGACTCTGGACGATCCATCAACCATGTTATTGCTCATCGCGTTCGGCTTGCTCATACTCGCGGGGATACTCTACGTGATCGGGTTTGTCTACTCGCCGGGATTGGTATTTTTTCAGGCCTACGCGCTGCTGTTTTTCGGCGCCAGATATGAGCCCCTCCGAAGCCGAATGTATCCAGCCCCACCAACTCCCGCGCCGCCAGCAGCTCCGGTCTTTCCGAACGATATGTTCACTCCGCCCGAGCCTTCGGCGGTTTAGCCGACCAGCGCGGAAGATAACTGAAACTAGTCGTCGTCGAACATGACCTCATCAACAAAACACCACATCCAGCTTTCGCCGGGCTCGATAGACCGGACGATAGGATGCTTCGTGGCGTGAAAATGTTTGGTGGCATGCTTGTTCTTCGATGAATCGCAGCAACCAACGTGGCCGCAGCTAAGGCAAAGGCGCAGGTGCACCCACGTGTCCCCCATCTTGAGGCATTCTTCGCAGCCCTTTGTTTTTGGTTTTACTTTTTTAATCTGATCGAGATGGGTACAAACGTCTGCCATGATCTCTCCTCAAAAAGTTACTTCTGTGCGTGACCCGCGGCTTGGATCGGGATGCGCACTTGAAAACGCGTGTCACCCGGAACGGACGTGACACTGATATGCCCTCCAACATTTTTTATAATGCGGCTGACAACGTCCAGCCCGAGACCGGTCCCTTCGCCCACGCCCTTGGTCGTAAAAAACGGGTCAAATATACGTGAAACCACATCCGCAGGAATACCCGAGCCATTGTCGGCAATCTCCACGAGCACGAAATCATTTTCGACGGCCGTCCGGATCGTGAGCTTGCCGTTTCCATTCATGGCGTCGCAGGCGTTGTCAATCAGGTTGGTCCAAACCTGGTTTAATTCGCTGCCGTTCGACATCACCTTGGGCAGGTTCGACGCATAATTGCGCACGACCGTTATTCCGCGCTTCAGCTTGTGATTCATGATGGTGAGCGTCGTCTCCAGCCCGCGCTCGATGTCCACCTCCTGCATGGGTCCCTGGTCCATGTAGGAATATTCCTTGATCGCTTTGATCAGATCGGAGATGCGCGCAGAACTGTGCTCCAGCTCGTCGGCGATACGCTCCATTTCCAGAAGCGTGGCAAATCGCGTCAACTCCGGGCCGAGCGAGGCCCCGGCAACCATGGCGTACTTCTCCAGGTCCGCATCGCTGAAATTTGCTTCCGCCAGCGATGGCGAAAGTTTCCAGGCATCGGGAACGTTCTTTGATTCAAGCCAGGATTGAATGGCCTCTTCCCTCTCGACCCGGGCAAACTCATCCTTGTATTGCGCGGGCTTCAACGCGGTTCGGATTTCTTCCTCGCGCTCGGCCAGCAGCCCGCAGTCATCCGGGCCAATCTCGGTATTGCGCGCGGCTTCGCGCAGACGCAGCAGGCAATCGCGTAACGCCGCGGCGGAACGCCGAGCCGCCGCCGAAGGATTGTTGAGCTCGTGCGCAAGGCCCGCGGAAAGTTTACCGAGGGCGGCAAGTTTTTCGTGTTGCTGCTCCGCGCGCGTCACATTGCGAACCCGATCCGTGAGCAATCCAACGAGGCGGCGCACCAGCTCCGGCAAGCGCTTGAAAAGCTCGACAAACTGGCTGACGGGGAAACCCAGCAGATGCGAGGGAACAACCGCGCGGCCCGTGACGGAGATTTTTTTCAGCCGCGAAAACGGCAGCATACCCGTGACATCGCCGGTGCTGATCACGAAGACGGGGCCGTCCGGGGGGCCATGCTCCGCCCTTGCGCGCATCTGTCCATCGAGCATGACCACCATGTAATCCGGATCTTCGCCCTCGCTCATGATGATTTCGCCGGGCGCGGCCCGCAATTCCTTGCATTGGGAAATAAACCAGAGCAATCCCTCCCGCTCCTCACCTTGGAACACAGGGACGGTGAGAAGTTTTGCGAGCAACTCTTCTTCGTGCGACTGCACGGGAGTCTCCGTCATGCGCGTCCTGCTCTCCTGATGTGCAGGGTGATGTGCAGAGTGATGTGCAGAGTGATGTGCAAGGTCATTGTACCTTGGCCAGATATTGATGCATGAACTGAACGACCACGGCGCCTTCCCCAACGCCCGAAGCGACACGCTTTACAGAACCATGCCGCACGTCGCCCACCACGAAGATTCCGGGAACGTTGGTTTCGAGCAGGCCGGGATCACGATCGAGCGTCCACGAAGCGGGACGCTTGCCGTCTCGCAGGAGGTCCGGTCCGGAAAGGATGAAGCCGCGCTCGTCTCGCTCAATCAGAGTGCCGAGCCAGTCGGTGCGAGGCTGTGCCCCGATGAAAATAAAAAGGCTGGTGGCTGGAACTTCCTCGCGTGCCCCGGTGTTTTCGCACAACACCGTGATGCTGTTGAGGCGCGTATCGCCGTGGACCTCGACGACGCTCGATTGTCCCCACACCTGAATATTCGGCGTTTTTTCGATTTGCTCGATAAGGTAGTGCGACATCGTGCTGGCCAGCGATTTTCCACGAACCAGCATCACCACTTTATCCGCGTACTTCGAAAAGTACATGGCTGCCTGGCCCGCGGAGTTTGCTCCTCCCACGATGTAAACGGTTTCGCCGCGGCACGCGATCGCTTCCGACGTTCCGCCGCCATAATAGACGCCTGCACCCTGAAGCCGCTCAATGCCCGGCACATCCAGCGTGCGCCACTGCACGCCCATAGCGAGCAGCAGCGCGTTGCAGGAAATTTCCGCGCCATCTGCCATCTTCACAAAGCGATACGGTCCCTCGACGCGAACGCCCACCACATCCTGCGGCGAAAGAATTTCGACGCCGAACCGGCGCGCTTGCGTAACGGCGCGCCTCGCAAGGTCACTTCCGCTCAATCCGGAGGGAAAGCCGAGATAATTTTCAATCCGCGAACTCAACCCGGCTTGCCCGCCAGGGGCTTCGCGCTCGATCATCACCGTTCGCAATCCTTCGGATGCCCCATAAACAGCCGCAGCCAAACCGGCAGGCCCACCGCCGACGATTGCCAGGTCGTAGAAATTGGTCAGCGCGTGCGTACGTAGACCGACTTTGTCGGCTACCGCCGGCAGAGCCGGTTCGGCCAGTCGAGTGCCATCTGGGAACAACATTAGCGGCAGCGTTTCGGCCTCCGGTCCGAGCGAATCGATCAGGCTGCGAACTTCAGGGTCGGTTTGCGCTAGTTCGATGTCAATCCATTGATAAGGAACCTGGTTGCGCGCAAGAAAATCGCGGAGTTCATACGAACGATTCGACCAGCGCGTTCCGAGAACGCGAATCCCTTCATAGAGCGGGCGATAAGCGGAGACCCAGTCCGAAAGAAGGTCATCGAGCGCGGGATAAAGCTTTTCCTCGGGCGGATCCCAAGGCTTCATCAAATAATAGTGAATGCGCGCCTGGTTGATAGCTTCGATCGCGGCGGTCGTATCCGCGTAAGCGGTCAGCAGCGCGCGTTTGGCCTTCGGATGGATCTCTGTAGCTTCAGCGAGGAAACCAACGCCATCCATGGAGGGCATGCGCTGGTCGGCCAGCAACAAGGCGACGGGATTGTTGCGAGCTTTGAGTTCGCGAAGGGTGGAAAGCGCGGCGCTGCCGGAATTGGCGCGCATAATGCGGTATTTGTCCGCATAGTGGGTGCGGAGGTCGCGTTCGATAGCACGCAGGACCTCGGGATCGTCATCAACGGTTAATAAAACTGGCTTCGGCATAGTCCTCAGATGATTGGTAGCTGGGATTCGTTGCAACTTTCGCGTCAGATCGAGTGCGAAAGGCTACCCACGGCAAGTCTTCAAGCTACAATTCCTGAGCAACCATGTCCAGTCCGCTCACCGACGCAATCACTGGGCTCACCTCGCCAGATGCAGCAGCACGCCTCGCCGCGGCTAATGAAGTTCATGCCGCGGGACGCAAACCTGCCAGGGAAGCGGCAAAAGCCTGGCTTGCCGACGAGGAGTTGGGCCCATTGCTGCTGGGGTCAAAGCCCGAAATAACCGTTGGCCTGGCCGTGCCACGGGAGACGTTTGCGAAAATCCGCGCGGCAAATGGCGTGTCTCGCCTTGCCGAGGTTCCCTCGGACCAGGACGCCGAGGAATTCGAACTGCATTTTGCGGGTGGGGCCTCTTTGGACATTCTGACCTCACGCGCGCCTGGCGGCGACGGCGCCATCGCGCGATACCTGGAAAAATTTGGCGAGGGCGTGCAACAAGTCGAGTTTCGCTGCACGGATGTGGACCGGGCAACGGCTATTCTCAAGGAAAAATTCGGAGTCGCTGCAATTTATCCCGAGACGCGCCCCGGCGCCGATAGTACGCGCGTGAATTTCTTCCTTGTTCGCCTGCCGGACAAAAGCAAAGTGCTGATCGAGCTATACGAAGCCGCTCCAAATAAAAAATAGAAACGGCCTACAAGCCTTTTTCGAGTTCGGCCCAGGCGCGAAGGACTTCCGCCACGGTCCAGGCTTGGGCGATGCAACCGCGTGGAGTGTGCGGTGGATTGCCATCGAAGATTTCCGACAGCGTACCTAGTCCGAACGCGGAAATGTTAGCGCCGATCGGCTCAAGAAGGCGAAGCGCGGCTGCAGCATTGCCGTAGGCACGGTAATGCGCTAACGCAAAGGGCCCCAGCAGCCAACCCCAGACCGTGCCCTGATGATATGCCCCGTCTCGAGCGCGCTGATCGCCGCCGTAATGGCCCTGATAGCCTGGCTCCCCGGGGGCGAGGCTTCGCAATCCGTAAGACGTCAGCAGTTGCTGCGCGCAAATGTCAACTACGGATTTTTGCTGCTCTTTGCGAAGCGGGCTGACCGGCAACGATACTGCGAAAATCTGATTTGGACGAAGAGCAGCGTCCTTGCCTGCGCTTCTTCCGGAGCCTACTCCCGCGCCTGTGCCAGGAACATCAATCACATCGAAGCAACAATTTCGTTCTTCATTCCAGAATTTCTGAAAGCTGCCCTTAGCTTGCACGGAGCGGCGTTCGTAATTGTCCGCAGGAATATTCAGCTCATTTGCGAACTGCGCCATGGTCTCCAGGGCGTTGATCCACAGCGCATTGATCTCAACCGGTTTCCCCGTACGCGGCGTAACCACCCAATCGCCAACCTTCGCGTCCATCCAGGTCAACTGAACGCCGGGGCCACCAGCGAAGAGAAGCCCGTCGGCCGAATCCACATGAATGTTGTACCGCGTCCCCGCAACGTGCGCGTCCACCATGCCCGCGAGCACCGGAAATAACTTCTTAAGCGTTGCGGTATCGTGCGTCGCTGCAAAGTACTGGCGAATTGCTTCGAAATACCAGAGCGCGGCATCCACAGTGTTGTATTCCGGCCGGCCCCCCGCATCCGGAAAATTATTCGGCAGCATGCCCATATTCACGAACCGCGCGAACGCGCTCAGGATCTGCCGTGCAAACTCCGGCCGCCCGGTGGTAAGCGTCAAGCCTGGCAAAGCGATCATCGTGTCCCGGCCCCAGTCGCCGAACCAGTGATACCCGGCGATGACGCTGCGGCCTTCGGGCTCTTCCGGCAGGCTGCGCTTCACAATAAATTGATCCGCCGCCAGAACAAGTTGCCTCAACCATGCGGGATCGGTGGCCGTTGATTTGGCATTTTGCGATTGCCAGCCATGAAGCAAAGCCTCTTCCTGACTGGCCCGCCAGTCGAGCGACGCTTGGCCATCCAGCGAAGCGGTAGCTTCGGTGCTGACAACAACGTGGCAACTTTGCCCGGCGTCTAGTCTTGCGTGAAATAGCGCGGCGAAAAGACAGTCTTCCTGGTCGTCCAGTCCACGCTCTCTTTCCATCGGTAGAAAACAGTCGCGGTACCACTCATGGCGCGGCTCACACGAAGCCTGCGCGCTCTTTAGATAAAACGGCGTGGCGTTATCGAACGGCAACACCATCACTCCTTGTTCCACTGGAACGATTTTCATGTGCCAGTCCCCGGCATGAGTCGTGGCATGAAAATCGCGGTAATTGACCAGGGTTTTCAGGTCCATCTCGAGCGGGCTGCTTGCCCGCACGAGACGGTATTGGACAAACGTGGTGTTTTCGCCCTGCGCCATCCACACGCGTTTTTCGAGCAATGCATCGGCAAGCGCATAGGTCCACACCGGCACGCTACCATCAAGCCGAAAACTTTCGATGAAAAGGTATCCCTGCGGATCAACGGCTCCGCTGGCCCAGCGATGCGTCGCCAGCGAATACGTGGCGCCTCCATAGCGAACCACTTCGTCGATACCAGCAACAAGTTGATTGCGCCCAAGCGGCGGCTGAAGCGCCGCAATTAGAAGCCCGTGATACCGGCGCGTCATCCCGCCAGAAATCGTTCCGGAAGCAAACCCTCCGATACCGTTGGTGACAAGCCATTCGCGCGCTTCCGCGTCAGCAAGATTGCCACATATTTCGCGTCCGAAATGCACCACGTGCGCGCCCTTGGATTGAAATTCGCCTGATTGAGGCGCCATGCCTCTCCTCACACTTTACGCCCCGCTCTGCTCGATCAACTTGGCGACCAGCCCGGTCCATCCCGTCTGATGATTCGCCCCGATGCCCGCCCCGTTGTCCCCGTGGAAATACTCAAAGAACAAAATCAAGTCCTTCCAGTTCGGGTCGCTCTGAAAAACTTCCGTGCCACCAGCCACAGGCCGGCGTCCATCCTTGCCACGCACGAAAATATGCACCAGCCGGCGGGAAATCTCCGCCGCTACTTCCCACAAATCGGCCTCGGCGCCGGAGTGCGTGGGGCATTCCACCTTGAAGTCCTCGCCATAATAATGATGATATTTCTGCAAGGATTCGACGAGAAGGTAGTTCATCGGAAACCACACCGGGCCGCGCCAGTTCGAATTGCCTCCAAAAATTCCGCTGCTGGATTCCGCCGGCTCGTAATCCACACGGCTGACGTGGTCGTTCACCTGCACTTCGTAGGGATGATCGTGATGGTAGCGCGATAGAGACCGCACTCCGTAAGGCGACAAAAATTCCGTTTCGTCCAGCATGCGCGTCAGCACGCGCTTTAGCTGTTTCCGATTGGCAAGCGAGAGCAACCTGCGAACGCCTCGCGCCGACCGTTGCGTCATTTCTATGTGCTCGGGAACATCCGTATGGTTATCAATGAACCATTGCATGCGCCTCTTGAACCCAGGCAAGCGGTCCACAATCTCCGGCTCCAGCGTTTCCACCGCGAACAAAGGAATCAGCCCGACCAGCGACCGAATCTTCATAAAATGGTCTTCGCCGTTCGGCAGATGCAGCACATCGTAGTAAAACCCGTCCTCATTGTCCCAAAGCGAAATGCCTTCGGTGCCCATGTCGTTCATCGCGTGCGCGATGTTCACGAAATGCTCGAAAAATTTGCTGGCCACGTCCTCGTATGCCGGATCTTCCTTCGCCAGTTCCAGCGCAATGGCCAGCATGTTCAGACAATACATTCCCATCCAGCTTGTGCCGTCGGACTGTTCCAGGTGCCCGCCGGTCGGCAGCGGGGCCGAGCGATCGAAAACTCCGATGTTGTCCAAGCCGAGAAATCCCCCTTGGAAGATGTTCATGCCGTCCGGGTCTTTGCGGTTCACCCACCACGTAAAGTTGAGCAGCAGCTTGTGAAACACTTTCTCCAGAAAACCGCGGTCCGCCACGCCGCGAACGCGCCGCTCAATCTTGTAAACGCGCCACGCTGCCCACGCATGCACGGGAGGATTCACATCGCCGAAGGCCCACTCATAAGCTGGCAATTGCCCGTTGGGATGCATGTACCACTCGCGCAAAAGCAGGATCAGCTGATCCTTGGCGTAATCCGGATCCACAATCGAAAGCGCAACGCAGTGAAAAGCCAGGTCCCACGCGGCATACCACGGATATTCCCACTTATCCGGCATCGAGATGACGTCGTCGTTGTAGAGGTGCGTCCAGTCCTTGTTGCGCCCTTTCAGCCGCTCCGGCGGAGGTGGCGGCCCCGCGGGATCGCCGTCCAGCCAGTTGCGCACATCGTAGTGGTAAAACTGCTTGGACCACAGCATGCCTCCAAGAGCCTGCCGCATCACGTTCTTCGCATCGTCCGACAATTCCGTAGAAACGCGCGATTCGTAAAATTCGTCGGCTTCTTTCTTCCGTGCGGCAAACACTCTGTCGAAGCCGTCCCCAAAATCGTTGGTCGCTGGAACTTCATCGGGCCGATCCGCATGCCCCGGGGAAGTAATAATCCCCACACTTCCGAACTGTCTTTCCATGGACGCGAGGGGTTCCATATCGGTCAATCGGAGCTTAAGGGTTTCGCTTTGGCCGGGCCCCAACTGCACCTGGTAATACGCCGCCATCTTGGTGCCCTTCTGTTGAGCGTTTACCGCGCCCTTGTTTCCCCGAATGACGTACTCGTGAAAAGCGTCCTTCACGTAAGGCGAGCGGTTCTTTGTATTGAACAGCCTCGCAAAGTTGGTTTCATTTTCCGTGAACAACAGCTCCGGCTCTCCGGCACACAGCAGCCAGCGCTTCCCGTATTGCCAGTGCGCTAGTTCGGCGGAAGCAACCGTGGCCAGACTGGTCGCTCTTTGCACGCTTGGCCGCCGCAAATCCCTGCCCCAGGACCACGTGTTGCGAAACCACACGGAAGGCAGCAGATGAAGCTTCGCTGTTTCCGGCCCGCGATTCACCGCGGTAATTTTGATCAAAATGTCTTCCGCGTCCGTTTTGGCGTATTCAATAAACACATCAAAATATCGGCTATCGGCAAACACGCCCGTATCGAGCAATTCGTATTCGGGATCATTTCGCGTCCGCCGGCGGTTTTCCGCCACGAGGTTGGCGTAAGGAAATTCCGCTTGCGGATATTTGTAAAGCATCCGCATGTAACTATGGGTCGGCGTCGAATCCTGGTAGAAGTAATACTCCTTAACGTCCTCGCCGTGATTCCCCTCGTTCCCGGTCAGCCCAAAAAGCCTTTCCTTCAATATTGGATCCCGCCCATTCCAAAGTGCCAGCCCGAAACAGATTAACTGGTGCCGGTCGGAGATGCCCCCGATGCCGTCTTCGCCCCACCGGTAGGCGCGCGACCGCGCGTGATCATGCGGAAAAAATTCCCACGCCGTCCCGTTCGCGCTGTAGTCTTCGCGCACTGTGCCCCACTGCCGCTCGGAAAGATAGGGCCCCCAGCGCTTCCAATACTTCTTCCGCGAGCGCGCTTCGTCGAGCCGCTGGTCTTCCCTAGATTGGAGTCTCGGCATGTTTTGAAATCCCTCTGAAGGCAAGCTCAAAATATAGTCGCATCTTTTTCGTGAACGCCATGTAAGGACCCGGGCGGGGGTGCCCCTTCTGGCACGGGCTCAAGCGTAACCGCTGCTACGACCGTGTGAAGCGCCAGCTCAGGTATTGTCTCAAATTCTTTGGCTATTATTGAAACTCCGCGGCAAGAAAACGACTCCAATATAGAGGAGGAGTTTCCTGCTTAAGCAAACGTCAGTATTGGCCAATTGGATGTACTCTATAGGTCTGCCGGAGCGTCCTTCGACGGAACGCGCTTTCGAGGAGATGAATTTCCATGTTTGAGTTTTCTACCAAGGTTTCGAAGGCGATCCATTTGTGCGCTCCACGCCCCGTCATCGCTATAGCCGGGCTGGCCTTGCTTCTGTTCCCAGCCCCGCGCGCGCAGGCGCAGAGTGGCCAAATGGAGGAGTTGCGCAAACTGAACTCCTCCGTTGATGCTCTGATCCGCAAGGTTTCGCCGAGCGTGGTGCAAATTCTCGTCACCGGCTACGGTCCGCTCGAAGAAAGCGAGAAAGGGAACACCGGCGTAGTCATCGGCAGGCAGCGAGCCATCGGCTCCGGCTTTGTGATCGATCCGAGCGGCTACATCATCACCAACGCCCACGTCGTCAACGGCGCAGAGCGCGTCCAGGTTTTGCTTTCGGACCCCAACACCGACGGCTCCATTGAAGGCACCCTCGCTATGCACACCAATCTCGTTCCCGCGCGCATCATCGGCGTCACCAAGGAAATTGATCTCGCACTCCTCAAGGTGGATGTGCCCAATCTTCCCGCGCTCAAACTCGCAAATTACCGCGACATCCGGCAGGGTGAATCAGTCTTCGCGTTTGGGAGCCCCGAGGGACTCCGCAACACCGTGACGCACGGAATCGTTTCCTCCGTCGCGCGCCAGACGGATCCGGATTCCACCATGGTCTACATCCAAACGGATGCACCCATCAATCCAGGCAACTCGGGTGGTCCGTTGGTGGACTTTAACGGTGATGTCGTTGGCGTGAATACCTTTATCCTGACGCAATCCGGCGGAAACGAGGGCCTCGGCTTTGCCATTCCCTGCGGCGTCGTAAACATTGCTTACCAGCAGTTGCACAAATTCGGCCATCTGCACCGACCCGAAATCGGCATCAGCGTGCAAACCATTACGCCGACTCTCGCCGAAGGCTTGAAGCTCCCTCGAAAGTTCGGTGTGGTGATTTCGGACGTTATCCCCGGCGGCCCGGCTGTTGCTGCGGGATTGCGCATCGGTGACGTCCTGCTTGCGATTGACGGCAAGGTGGCAAGCAGTGTGCCCTACGTGGCGTTTCATTTGATGTCGCGCGAGAGCGGAGACAAAGTGCACCTGGACGTTCTGCGCGGCGACCTCAAATTGAGTTTTGACGTCGCCCTGATGGAGCCGCCCCACGACATGGATCAAATCACCGCTCTGGCCGATCCCGAGAAAAGTTTGGTCCAGCCGCTCGGAATTCTGGGCGTGGAAATCGACAAGAAAATTGCCTCCATGACGGACGATTTGCGCGACCCCTTCGGCATCATCGTCGCTGCCCGAGCCGCCGGAGCCGCTGCCGAAGTCCCATTGACCACCGGCGACGTCATCCGCACGCTGAACGGCGAACCGATGACCACGCTGGATCGCCTGCGAAAAGCATTGAAGGCATTGCCACCAGGATCGGCGGTGGTGCTCCAAATTCAGCGGGATCAGAAGCTGATGTTCGTTGCCTTTACGTTCGATTAGTACGGCGCAAGCCAACGTCAGCGCTCGTTGAAACGCCATGCGCGCCCTCCGCGCCTACACCAAACCAAGTCCCCTCCTCACCTTGGCTACAATTTCTTCTGGCGGGGGCGCCGCGTCCACCGTTAATGCGTCCTTCGGTTCTTCCAGTGTCGCAAACTGGCTCGCCAACAGATCCTGCTTCGCAAAATGCCCTTTCCGCGCAAGCGCTCGCTCCGAAAACAACTCGATGCTTCCCTTCAGGTAAACCACTTTCACCTCAGGTCCAACTTGCAGCTCATCCCGGTAGCTCTGCTTGAGAGCCGAACAAGCCAGTACCACGTTCCGCCCCGCGCCCATCCATCCCACGATTTTATCTTGCAGCGTTTTCAGCCATGGTGCGCGGTCCGCATCCGTCAGCGGAATGCCATGGCTCATTTTTTCGACATTCGCCGCCGGATGATAATCGTCCGCGTCCACAAACTCCCATCCCATACGCTTCGCTAGCAGACTCCCAATGGTGGTCTTCCCGGACCCCGTAGTCCCCATAACAATCACAATCATCGCAGCCTCATTCGCGCCCAAACACGGACTGCGCCGCGCGCACTCACTGAATTCCGCCGCCCGTCTTCTTGGATGATTTGGCAGGAGTGGAAGTTGACGGAGAATGATCGCTCGATGGCTTGGAAAAAATAGCATCGTCGATCGGAACATTCTGCTGGACCGTTTCGATCTGCAAAATCGTTGCGCCGCCGCTCTTGAAAGAAACCACGCGGAAAGGAATCTGCAAGCCGTCAACATCCCGGTAGTCCGCGTAATCCACTTGCTTTGGATTCAGGCCCAGCGGCGATTCGGTGTAGCTTAGTCTGCGCACAAGCAAACCGGATTGCGCGTCAAAATAAAATTTCGTCGGCGGCTGCCCTTGCCGCACCCCGACAAGCACGTTCGCTTCGCGCCCCGCCACCGTCTCCGGATATTCGACGCGCAATTCAGGGTAGTTCTGTTGAATGTGCAGGGGAAATTGCAAATCGGCATCTTCCCGGGCGGCTTCCAAATCCCCCTCGTCCAGCGCCTTCGCAGGACTGCTCGGCATCAGGAACCAACCCCTGTGTCCATCAATAACAGTTCGGCTCTCTCCGTGCCCCAAATGGCGCAAAATGGCCTCTTTTTCCGCACTTTCTGCATAAATTTCGATTTTTACGGACCGCCCGCCGTAATTTTCCGTTCCCCGCTCGACGCGGCTGGTAATTCGCTCGAGTGTCCCGGCGCCTCCCAACGCCAGGATGTAGTCCTTGATTAGTCCCAAAGCGGAAGGCAAGCTCGCCGGAAGTTTCTGTGCTTCCGAATTGCCGGTGCCCGCGTCTACCTTCGCCGTGCTTTCCACGATGGGCGCGCCGACCGGTTCTCGCGCCCCGCGATGGCAGGAATAGCAAGTCACCTCGCGTTGCCCTTCAAAACTCTTCCTGTTAAGCCCAATGACCATCCGCATCATGTTCCGCGCGGTCTCCTTGGGTTTCTTGTCATCCTTTTCGAAATGTCCCTCGACGTGACAGTAAGTGCACTCCACTCCCAGCGATGAAGAAATGAACTCCATCGCAGGAATCAATTGCCCCGCAGAAACCCCCTTCAGCACCTTGATATTCCTGAACACCTCCTCCGCCTCTTTTTGCGAATCCCCGGCAGAAGCATCTCGTGCAGTTGGCTCCGCGGTCGCGCCGGATCCCTCGTTCATAGCCGCTCTAATCCTCGCCGTCAGCGCATCCGCCTCCGCGGTCTTTCCCTGCTTCTGATACAAATCAATCAATGTGCTGGCGGCTGGAAGATATAAAGGATCAAGCGCCACGGCGCGCTCAAGGTGCGCAATCGCGCGGTCCATGTCCCCTTCCTTTATATAAGGCGAAGCGGCGCTGGCTTCCGTTAGCGGTGAATCGGGATCAAGCTGCAACGCCCTCTCGAACGCGATTTTCGCGTCCGATGTTTGTTTTCCAACAAGAAGCGCGTCGCCGATCCATTTGAAAAAGTCGCTGTCATTCGTGAATTGCTTCTGCACTTGCGTAAGGTCACGGTAGCCCTGAATGATGAACGCGGACGAGTGCCGCTGCATCCCCACATCGATAGAGGCAATTCCCAGGTTTCGTCGCTGCAGTTCAACGGAAGGCTCGCGCCACGCCGCTATGTCCGCGTCGGTCGGCAAATCCGGCTGCGCTTCCGGACGCCGCTGAATCCGATGGTCGGTAAAAACCGTATGCCCGCCGTCCTGCGCGTTGCGCCGGGGCATGTGGCACGCAAGGCAGTCGCTGTCCTTAGCAGGATGAGGAGCCGCAAAGTCACTCGAATGGCAGGTACGACATCGCGCCCGGTAATAAGCGGTGCTCTGAGCCTCGACCGGCTTGTCATGCGGGTCGTGGCAGGTGCCACACCAGAGCTTCCCCCCGCTATTCCGCGCGCAAGCGCTCAGAGCGAGCTGCTCCACATGGCTGATCACTTTGAAAGAACCAGCAGAGGAGCCCGCCGGCAAGGCATTCCGGTAAATGGTGAACGTATCTTCCAGCCGTTGCCCCGGCACAAAATCGCTCAGCCTCTTCCCCGGGTTTGCAACGCGAGAAACTCCAAACAAATGACACTGCTCGCAAACGCTGTCGCGAGCCGCGGGCTCGAGCTTCGCGGGATTTACAATCGTTCCTGCCCGCGGATTCGCCAGATGCCTCTCCACAGGCCCGTGGCACCGCTCACACGTAATCGCCTCCGCCGCAAAAATCGGTGGCCGGTATTGATTCAGTGTCCCGGAAACATGCAGCGCGCTCCCCGAATGGCAGAGCACGCACTCTTCGCCGACCGGCCGCGTGAAATCAGGGTCGGCCTGATTTTCGTAACCCGGCGCCAAATCGTAAGCCTGCCTGCTTTTGTAGTACGCAACGGGTGACTGAAACAAATGCCCGCCAATATCCACGAAATACCCGCTTGCGTGATTCCCCGAACCAACTACAAAGTCCACGCGATACTCGCGCAAATCCCCGGAATTTTCCCAGCGTTGCCAATAGCCCGCCGGCGACGAATGCATGGTGATTCTGGAGCCATGCGCTTCCACCGCCCCATCGGGTTCCTGCGCGGCACGACGCAAAGAATGCGCCATCGCCGACCGCGCATAACCCTCCACCTCGGCGGGATGGCAAAACATGCATCGGCTCGCTCCGGTGGGCTCATGCGAAAACTTTTCTGCCGAAGCCTGCGAGTGCGGGCCGCTGCTGTTGGCCCCGTTGACCTTGTCAACCGATTGCCCATGTCCCGCCGAAAAACCAGCAAGAACGATGAAAAGCCCAACCAGCGATGCGTGCAGTACCCACCGCGTGGTGGCCAAGCAAACTCGCCCGCCCCTCCTGAGAGACAGTCCCCAAACGCAGTTCACATCCCGAAGCATACTGTAAACTCCTGCAGCATAGGTAGCGCGCGGCATCTTGTAGAAAACGTTTCCTCGGTATATACGTAAGGCGTCCAGCTAGCCCCAGCCGCCCACTGCTGCGTTCTCAAAGGCCGCTGGAGCGCAACAGGCAGCAGAGGAGACCCGCAATGACCAATCGCCGTGATTTCCTGCACCAGGGCGTCCTCGGCGCAGCCGCGCTGATTCTTTCACCTAGAACAGCCTGGTCCGCTTTTCCAACTGCCGCCACAGCCGACTCCCGCATCGAAGTCCTCTTCGACGAGCCTCTCGGCCCTATCTCCCCCGACATCTACGGCCACTTCGTCGAAAATCTCAGTGGCGTCGTCTACGACGGCATCTGGGTAGGCGAAAAGTCTCCCGTTCCAAATGTCGGCGGCCTTCGTAAAAGCGTCATCGAACACATGCGCAAAATAAAGGCCCCGGTCGTTCGCTTCCCAGGCGGATGTTTTGCCGACAGCTACGATTGGCGTGACGGCATCGGCCCCGTCGAAAAACGCCCTCGCCGCACCAATTTCTGGGGTCCCGGCGAATCTGATAAGGCTCCCGCCAACCATCGCTACGATCCCAATTCCGTCGGCACCAACGAATTCGCCCACTTCTGCAAGCTCATCGGCGCCGAGCCCTACTTGGCTGCCAACGTCCGCAGCCTTCCCGCCTCTGCATTCCAGCAGTGGGTCGAATACTGCAACTCTCCAGCAGGCAGCACCACCCTCGCTGATACCCGCGCCGCCGCCGGATATCCCGATCCTTTTCGCGTCAAATTTTGGGGCGTAGGCAACGAATCCTGGGGCTGCGGCGGCGAATTCACTCCACAGGAATATGGTGTTGAGTTCCGCCGGTATTCCACCTGGTTACCGACCTATGGCGACAAGTTAAACCTCATCGCCTCGGGCCCAAATGTCGACGACTGGACCTGGACCCGCGAGTTTCTCGCTGAACTCCTGCGCAAAGGCCCCGGCGAATTACGCCGCGTCTATGGCATGGCGCTACATCATTACGCCTGGAATCTAAGCCGCGGCAAAACGCAGGATTGGGACGCTGGCAAAGGGGACGCCCTCAAATTCGACCCCGTGGACTGGTATGAACTCCTCCGCGAGGGCGACCGCATGGAAGGCCTGGTGACCGGCCACTGGCAAGTCATGGGCGAACTGGACCACCAACATCACATAAAGCTCGTCGTGGATGAATGGGGCCCGTGGTATCGCCCCGGCAGTGAAGCCACTCCTGGCGATCAGATCGAACAGACTCCCACGCTCCGCGACGCCGTCTTCAGCGGCATGACCCTCGACATCTTCAACCGTCACCCAGAAAAAATTGCCATGGCCAACTGCGCGCAGCTCATTAACTGCCTGAACAGCCTCTATCTCGCCCACGAAGACAAGTTTGTCGTCACCCCCGTCGGTCGCGTCTTCGAGCTCTACGCTGCTCATCAGGGAGGGCAGTCGTTGCGTACCGTTTTCTCAGCGCCGAACGTTCACTATGACCGAGACTCGCAACCTGCCTCGTTCTGGGGATTGCGCGGCTCGGCATCCCTACTCGACAAACAATTGACCATCACCGCCGTCAATCCCAGCACCTCCGAGCCGCGCTTGACCGAAATATCTCTACGCGGTGCCACAACCAGGTCCGCGAGCATCAACCTGCTGACCAACAGCGACATCCACGCTCACAATACGTTCGACGAGCCAAACGTCATCGTCCCGCAAACGAAATCCCTGAGTCTGACCGGCGGAACCTTGGTCGTTGAGATTCCGCCCGCATCCGTGGCGGCCCTGACGATCGAACTGCGCTAACCCTCTTTCGAACAATTTTCGAGCGAACCCTAAAGCACCTGTTGCATTGGGAACTCTGCCGCTGACCTGGCCCGGCACAATTCGTCTCCCCCCAGATAATCCGAAAATAACCCCCAAATAAAAAGGACCGCAGCTCGGGGTGTTGAGCCGCGGTCCCTCACTTCTTGGGTTGATGCAAACTTAAGTTAAGGCAAATCTAGAAGTACAGCTTGCCCCCGATTTGCCACCATCTCGGCAACGTCTGAGAGGTCACCTGTCCAAAGTTCCCTTGCGACAGGTCTCCCTGGATGTTCTGGAAGTTGGCATGGTTGAAGAGGTTGAAGAACTCGAAGCGAATCTGGAATACCAGTCGCTCGTTGATGTGCGTGTTCTTGTAGAGCGTGGCATCGGTTTGCACAAAGGCCGGATTGCGGAACGCGCCATATCTCTCGTTCCCGTTTGTACCTGCAGTGGGCACGGTAAATTGCCCAGCGGTGAAGACTCCGGTGGTGTAGGCACTCTTCGACGATCCCTGCGCATAGCTGGTCACGTCGGGGTAGCTGAAGTTATCTCCGTTGGCGAGATAGTCTCCAGTCTGCGTAGTATGGGCGTCAGCGCCTACGACGTAATTTGCGCCGTTATAGGCCGCCGACGTGAATACCGTGAACGGATATCCAGTCTGGTAAATGCTCGTTCCGCTAATGCCCCACCCGCTCGTCGCGTGCCCTACGAATCCCTGCCCTCCATTCAAGCCGGGCTGCTCGTAGTTGAAGCTGGCGGAGAAGCGGTTCGGAACATCCCAAGGCGAAGGCCCGTAGAATGCTCCCGGATTCTCCGGCGTCGGATAGTGGCTGGCGTCATCTTTCGACTGAGACCGCGTATAGGACACGTCAAAGAAACCGCGGCTCGCTCTCGCTCTCAGGTCAAACGTCACCGCTTCATAATTCGAGTAGCGGTTGTTCTGCGTGTAGGCGATCTGCCCAAAGCTATCATTGGGCCGCGGCGGTGACGAACCGAGCGGCAATCCGATTAGAGCTCCCGGAAGTTCGTTGATGTCCACGCCGTAGGACACGTTACCTCCGGCGTTGCCCGCTCCTACCAGGTTGGAAGTATGCGAGCCGCTGTACAGTACTGCCGCCGCAAATCTGCCGCCAATCCTGTGTTCCAGCGTGCCCGACCATATATACGATGTCGGAGACACGATGTTCGGGTTGATCCCGCCTATACCCAGGCCTGCTCCAACGATTCCGCCTGCGGCATCCAGACAGGGCGCCGTCGGGCACAACGTGGTACCGGCCAACTGCGGGAACACAAACCCGAAAGGCGGTGTGCTGCTCGTGCCCTGAACGAATACCGGCTGGTTGCCCGGTGCGTTGGCGGCGAAAAAGGTTGGATTGATCAGTCCGGGGGGATTGCCACGGAACTCTTCTTGAATGTTCGCAGGTGTCAGCCAGTTTGAGAACATCCCGAACCCTCCGCGTACCAACCAGTCGCCTCTTCCGGTGATATCCCAGGCGGCGGCCAACCGCGGAGTATACGACTTGGGTGTGCTAAGCAGGGCGTTGTGGGTCGCTTTCGCAACGCCGTTGGCTACCTCGTCCTGGAAATCCGAACCAGTTCCCAGGTAGAAGTTTCCAAAGACCGTTGTGGGCGTCTTGGAATACGGGTTTCCCTGATCGTCAAATCGGAAGCCAAACGTTAGTGTCAGATTGCGCCGGATTTTCCACGTGTCCTCCGCAAAAAGCCCCCAGGTCTTCGCAGCCGCGTCCCAGCTCCATAGTGTCTGTTGTCCGGTAATTGGGCTGTACATGACCCCGCCTTCCGTCAGTGGCGCGTCTTGCGCCAGCGATAGCAGGTTGTTGAAGCTGAACGATGGGTGCGACCACGGACCCTGGAAAGGCTCGACGTCATCGCCATACCATCCTTCGTAACCCACCTTGATCACGTGCGCGCCATGAACATGCGTCAAAACGTCGCGCCAGTGATAGTTGTGCTGGATGAAATCGCCCTGTGCGAAACCCTCGCCGTACCCCACGCTTTGCCCGGTAACGCTGATTCCAGGAATGGTGAAGTCCCCGGTTTCGTCGTTCTTGCCCTCGACGCGGTTCTGCGCAAAGATCGCCTCGTTCAACGTGGACGGGTTGAAATCGTGCGTCCAGTTTACTTCTAGCGCCCGCTCCCAATAGTTATTCGTGGTCGAAAACTGCGGTATCACGTTCGCCGCCGGGTTAGCCTGCAGCGTTCGGAAGAAGCTGCCGTACACGCGATCCTTGCTGAAGTATTTGTCTATGCGCACAAAATACTGCGTGCCGTTGATGATGCTGGCGGAGTTGAACGTGCCGCTGTCAATCATGTCCGTCGAGCAAGGCAGGAAATTGGTGGCAGCGGTTCCGCAAGTCCCTGGGAAAATATTGTTCGCGGTTTCCGTCACGGTAGCCCCGGCCACATGCGTCGGTATGTATGTGTTCAGGATTTTTGTTCCAAAATTGCCCGGGTAGTTCGTTTGCGCCCACTGTGCGAATTGCTGATCCGGAAAGGTGATTACGCTGTTGCCCGTAGAAGCCGAAGATCGCAGCGCTTCCACACCAAAGTAGAAGAAAAACTGATGATGCGGAATAATCGGCCCGCCGATCGTTCCGGAAAGGTTGTTGCTGTGGAACGGACTGTAGGAATGATCGGAACCCGGTAGAGAATACTTTGCAAACATGGACTCGTAGTCGAAATAGTCGCTGGCCAATCCGTGGAATTGGTCCACGCCGGACTTTGTCGTCATCGCCACCTGCAGGCCGCTGGCGCGTCCGTATTCGCTGGTGTACGTGTTCACCTGAATGTTTGTTTCCTGAATGAAGTCCGGGTTGGGAACAAGGTTCAGCACGCCTTGCCGGATGCCGCTCGTCACATCCAGCCCGTCAATGATCCACATATTCGCGACGGTGCCCTGACCATTCGCGCTGACGTCAACCGCCGTCTCCGTCGAGAAATTGTTTACGCTCGATCCCGGTGTACCGGAAGAGACCCCCGGGCCGCCCGCGAGTCCCAGCCCCGAAACGCCAGGGGCAATCGTGGTCAGGCCCAGCATGTTGCGGCCGGCGAGGGGCAACGTGGACAACTCTTGCGTTTGCAGCGTTTGCTGGTTGCGCGTCTCCGCCGTGTTGATCAGCGGATTTTCAGCCGTGACCGTTACGGACTGATTCGTCGTGCCGACCGCTAGCCCCATGGGCACTTCCAGGCTTTGGTTGGTCTCGAGCGTGACCGTCGTTGTGGCCGTCGAAAAGCCCGACGCTACCACCGTCACCTTATAGGTTCCCGGCGCCAGACTCAGAAAGCGATAAACTCCCGATCCATCGGAAACGGCCGTCCCTGCAACGTGGTTATCCACGTTTTCAAAGGACACCTTGGCTCCCGCCACCGCCGCACCGCTTGGGTCCGTCACCGTCCCCTGGATGCTGGCGTTGTACTGAGCCCAACTTGCGCCCGCCATCAAAAGCACTGTCAATGCTGTTAGGACCAGCCGCACGGTCCACCCCGCGAACGAACTCGTTCTATGTTCCATTGCTCCTACACCCCCTGTTGCGAGCGTAAACATTTACAGAACAATTTTACTGTAAACGTTTTCTCGATTGCTTTCGGTTATATTCCCCTTATTTTCGGCTGTCAAGTATTTTCTAGTGCTTTTGTATTAGGCGCTGCGCTGCCCGCGGCCCAAGCAGTTTGGAACCAACTCCGGTAACGTTCACGTTTGGGACCAACCCCGGTTCGGCACCACTCCCGCTCCCTCGCGCACCGTCACAAGCTGGTTGATGGGGACATGTTTAAATGACTCGGAAAGTCCGCTCGGCCAGTGTATTTCCAGGTCCACCGCCGTGTTATTCCCTAGCCCGAAATGCAGCCGCGGATCGTTGCACGAATAATAGCTGCTCTGGCTCAAAACGCTCTGGGCTTGCGTTTTCCCGCCATAATGAGCCAGAACGCGCGCCCCAATGGCGCTGCGATTGGATTTCGTTCCTTCCAGTTTCACCTTGATCCAGTTCGCTTTTCCCTGCACGTCATTCCGCAGCAGCGACGGCGGCTCGTTCATGTTGATGATCAGAATATCCACGTCCCCATCGTTGTCGAAATCTCCGAACGCGCATCCCCGCCCGCTGTGCGGTGCCGCCACCCCCGGCCCCGCTAAATCGATTAGTTCTTCAAACGTCTGGTTCCCCAGATTCCGGAAAACCACCCGTGGTGTCTTGTACGGGTATTGCGGCAACTTTCGTTCCACTTCCGGGTAAACGTTACCTGTAACCATGAACAAATCCGGATAACCATCGTTATCCAGATCCATCATTCCCGCTCCCCAGCACACGTATCGTGTCTCCACCCCTACCCGCGACGGCCGCGTTACATCGTCAAAATTCCCTTTTCCATCATTATGGTAAAGAACACACGAATCATCCGCGAAGTGCGTCTTGAAGAGATCGAGGTGCCCGTCGAGGTCGTAGTCCCCAATTCCAATCCCCATGCCGGCCTGCTCTTCTCCGTCGTCGCTCAGCGCCACACCCCGCAAAACACCTTCTTCGCGGAACGTCCCATCGTGGTTGTTCATGAAAAGCAGGCTCGGCGTCGAATCGCAAGCCACGTAAATATCCGGCCAGCCGTCTTCGTCCAAATCCGCCGTGACCACCGTCATCCCATAACACTTCGTAAACGGAGTTATTCCCGCCTCCTTGCTCACATCGGTGAACGTTCCATCCCCATTATTTTTATAAAGCGAATGGCGTCCCGTCGGCAGCCCACGTGGCCCGCACTCCACCGGCACTCCCCTGAAATTGCAATTCGAATTGGCTCCCGAAACGGGCGCATGCTCAAACGAAAAACGCACGTAGTTGGAAACAAACAAATCCAGCAGCCCATCCCGGTTGTAATCCAGAAACGCGCACCCCGCGCCCCATCGCGGCTGATCGTTCACGAGCCCGGCTTCCTTGGTCACATCCGCGAAAGTTCCATCTCCATTGTTCCGGTAAAGAGTGTTCTGCCCAAAATAAGTGCAAAAAATATCGTCAAATCCATCGTTGTTGTAATCCCCGATGCACACGCCATCGCCCCAGCCCACAGCCTTCAGCCCGGCCTTTTCCGTAACGTCCGTAAACGTTCCGTCCCGGTTGTTCTTGTAGAGACGATTGCCAGCGCCCACCGGAGGCCCATCCAGCCGCGTCCCCGAAAGCAGAAATATATCCATCCACCCATCGTTGTCGTAGTCAATAAACGCGCACCCGCACCCATCCGACTCCAGAATGTATTTGTTGCTCTCCGCACCCCCATAAATGGTCACATCGTGTAGTCCCGCCGTGGCCGCAACATCCACAAAATGCGCATTAAATGGTCGCCCCGATGGAGCCTGCCGCGCCACAGCCTTCGCCGCGTGCCCGCCCATGCCCTGCGCAAGCAGCCGCTCGCCAGCAAAACCAGCCGCCGCTCCCACCGAAAGCTCAACGAATTTGCGCCGCGAAAATCTCATCCAGTCCCCGCATGTGTAGCAAGGACGACCGTTCAGCACCGTCGCCCTCTTCTCCGTGGACTCCGTGTCCTCTGTGGAGATGTTTTCTTTGTTTCTTTTGTTTCTTCTTGTTTCTTCTTGTTTCTTCTTTCTTCTTTCTTCTATCTAGTTCGTCTGTTTCCCCTCATCCTCAAGTAACTTGTACCTAAATCTCTCCCGCTCCTCTTGCGTAGCCTCTTCCCGCAACTTCGCCAGCCTCTGCAGCAACTCCGGCAACTCCTTCTTGTCCCCAGTCTTCCTCAGCGCCTGAATCAACCGGTACACTGCCGTCTGATCTTTCGGATCTAACTCCAAAGCCTTTCGGCACTGCTCAATCGCTTCCTTATACTGCCCATTCTGCTCGTACAGCTTGGCTAAAACCGTCCGTGCCGCCGAAAGCGTTGGCTGCAAAGCCACCGCCCTCTTAGCCGATCGCATCGCCAGCTCAAAGTCCGGTGTCCCCGGGTCCGCCCCTTTCTGCGACAGCACATCCGCCTGCAAATAAAGCAGCAACGGATCGTTCGGCTTCTTCTCCAGCTTTTCCTTCAGCGACGTCAGCGCATGATCCAGATCGTTCGCCTGCACCGCCGTCAACCCCTGCGCCGCGATACTCAGCGACTGATTCGGGTTCAGGGCATACGACTTCTCAAAATCCGCCTCCGCTTTGTCGTACTGCGCCAGCTGCACGTACAGCACCCCACGCGCCACATACAAATCATCGGCCTCAGGCTGCAGTGCCAATCCCTCGGTAATCACATCCACGCCAACTTGAAAGGACTCGTGCGAAAAACAAATCGTCGCAAAATCCAGATAAAGGCTCGTCATCTTCGGATCCAGCAAAATCGCCTGCCGCAGCGTGCTCACCGCATGCGGCGTGTCCCCCGCCTCCTCATAAGCCCGCGAAGCAAGCTGTAGCGTGCCCGCATCCACGTTCGCCGCCTCCAAAAAAGGCTGCAACGTAGCCAGCGCTTCCTGCGGCTTCTTCGCCATCAGCAGAATCGAAGCCAATAACTGATGCTCCCTTGCATCCTCTGGCCGCAGCGCCACCGCTTTCTCGAAAATCGCCGTCGCTTCATCCAGCCGCTTTAGCTTCACCAGGCACGTCGCAAATGCGTGCAGCGCATCCAACTGAGACTCGATCAGCGGCCCGGCCTTCTCAAAATGCCCCACCGCATCCGCGCAGTTTCCCTTCTGGTATGCCAAAACAGCCAGCATCGCGTGCGCTGTTGGGTCCCCAGGACGCAACTCCTCCAACCGGTTCAACAGCGGCACCGCGGCCTGGTCGCTCGCTTGATACAAAATCTGCGCCGCCCCAGCCAGCGCCGCAATGTTGTTCGGCGCGATCTTCAGTGCGTGTTGAAACGCTGCCAGCGCATTTTTATTGTCGCCCTTGCTCCCATACGCAATCCCCTGCAGCATCCACAATTGCGCATTGTTAGGCTCTTTTTGTAAGCCCGCCCGGCTCAATGCGATCGCTTTATCAAACTCCCCCGCGCGCAATGCCGCGCTAATTGGCTCAGTCGGGTTTCCCTGGGTTTGCGAGTAGGCCGCGGAACTACTAGCCAGCACTAGAACAATTAGGACAAATCTCCGGAAGGCGGCCAGCACGGGTATCGGCGGGATCAACATCACTCCAGCCACAGGATACTTCATCCAGGAAAATGTTTACAGCAACCGTTTGACGCCGCGCCCTGCTCGCGCTATACATGACTTGTTGAGAAAACGCTTGCTGAGAATCAGCCTTCTCGAATACTGCTGATTCCCCCAGCTTTCGCTTCTTCGGGGCATTTTCCCGTTAGCTTCCTCAGGAGACTTCGCCATGCATAAAAAATCCAGGCGCCAATTCCTTGGTACTGCTGCCGTTTCCACTGCCGGCCTCCTCGCCGCTCGTTCCCTCCCCGCCTGGGCCAGGGCCGCCGCCTACGATTCCGTGCCAAATCTGCTCCCCGTCTTCGGCTATTCCCAAATCCAACTCCTCGACGGCCCTCTCCGCGTCCAGTTCGATCAGAACCATAAACTCTTCCTCAATCTCAACGAAGACGGCATGCTCAAGCCCTTCCGTAAACGCGAAGGCCTCGCCGCCCCCGGCCCCGATATGGGTGGCTGGTACGACGATGCCGACGACTTCAACGAAGACACGAACTTCCACGCATTCATCGCCGGCCACACCTTCGGCCAATATCTTTCCGGCCTCGCCCGCGCCTACGCTGTAACCGGCTCAAAGCCCACTCAGGAAAAAGTTCATCGCCTCGTCCGCGGCTTCGCCGCCACCGTCGAGCCCTCAGGCAAGTTCTACGTGGACTACCGCCTCCCCGCCTACACCTTCGACAAAACCTGCTGCGGCCTCATTGACGCTCACCAATTCGCTGCCGATCCCATCGCTCTCGATGTCCTCAAACGTGCCACCGAAGCAGCCATGCCCCATCTCCCGGAAAAGGCCCTCAGCCGAGCCGAACAGGAAGCCCGCCCTCACAAAACGAAAGCCTTCACCTGGGACGAAACCTACACTCTCCCTGAAAATCTTTTCCTCGCCTACCATCGCAGCGGCGACGATCGCTACAAAACCTACGCCGAGCGCTTCCTCTATCACGAGTATTACGACAAGCTCGCCGCCAACGAAAATGCCCTCCCCGGCATGCACGCCTACAGCCACGTCAACACCTTCAGCTCCGCTTTCCAGGCTTTCCTCAATCTCGGTGACGAAAAATATCTTCGCGCCGCAACCAACGGCCTCCGCATGGTCCAGGAACAAAGTTACGCCACCGGCGGCTGGGGCCCCGACGAAGCTTTCGTCGTCCCCGGCAAAGGTCTTCTCGCCAAGAGCCTAGACACCAGCCACTCCAGCTTCGAAACGCCCTGCGGCGCCTACGGCCAATTCAAAATCACGCGCTACCTGCTCCGCCTCACGCACGAGTCCAGTTACGGCGACAGCATGGAGCAAGTCCTCTACAACACCGTCGCCGGTGCCAAGCCCATCCTCCCGGACGGGACCAGCTTCTATTATTCCGACTACAACAACGCCAACTCCAAAAAGGTCTATTACAAGGACAAATGGCCCTGCTGCTCCGGCACTTTCCCGCAGCTCACCGCCGACTACGGCATCAGCTCCTACTACCCCGCCTCCGAGGGACGCGGCATCTATGTCAATCTTTTCCTGCCCTCACGCGTGAGCTGGACGCAAAACCGCACGCAAGTCACCATGACGCAAAAAACCAACTATCCCACGACGAACACCACGCAACTCCACTTGGAAATTGCGAAGCCCGAAGATTTCACTGTTTATCTGCGGATTCCTGCCTGGACCGACGCCAAAACTCGCGTCTCAGTAAATGGAAAACAGGTAGAAGGCGACGTCATTCCCGGAAAATTCTTCGCCATTGGCAGAACTTGGAAGAACGGCGACCGCATCGAATACGAAATCAGTATGCCGCTGAAGCTGCAGCCCGTAGACGCAGAAACACCAAACACAGTAGCCCTGGTCCGCGGCCCCATCGCCATGTTCGGTCTGGGAAATTTGCCCGCCCAATTCCAGCGCTCTCAATTGCTAGCCGCTTCCGCACCTTCTCAATCTTCCGGAGACCTGATCGTCCAAACCGACACAGGCAAACTAACATTCAAGCCCTTCGCAACAATCGCCGACGAACAATACCGTCTCTACCAAACCGTAGCCGGCTAACCCGAGTTTTTAGAAGGAAAGTTTTTTACGCATAGAAAGTTTTGCAGGCGGAAGCTTTCTGCAGCTGGAAAGTTCTTCGAATAGAAGTTTTTTGTAAATGGAATGTTTCTTCCGGATGGATGAAGAGCCCCGATTAGCATGGGGGGCTTAAACTCGCCACTAATCACTCGCCACTTCTTTTAACTAAAAAAATCTCTTTCGAACGCCCTCTAAGCCCGAATCACAGGCGTCCAAACTTGCATCTGCGTGGAAGCCCGATTAGCCCACGCATAATAAGGAATCATCGTCAATTCCACGGCCCGGTCCTGCGCCGCGCTCGCCGCCGCATACGGCTTATACAACGCCCCGCCCTCGCTTGGCTTCTCATAAGCCGCGCCCACATGCTTCAAAACCACAATCCCACCCAGCAAATCGCTCTTCATTTCCTCATGAAACTTCCCCGGCGCATTCGGCCGCAAATCCAACGCCACATCAAACAAAACCGTCCCAGCAGGCTGATCCACCTGCTCCAGACAATAAACCAAAGGCCCGCGCTGCACCGCCACCCGTCCGAAATCATCCACCACCCGGCGGTTCGCCTCCAACACCTGCGGCGCCATGCCAAATCGCAATCCCACAACGTCCCCAGCCGCCCACTTCCTCTTCAGCGCCAGGTACTGCCCTGCAGTCGCTCCAGAAACCGCCTTTCCATTCACCGTTACCTGCGTCCCGTTCGACCACCCCGGTATCCGCACATAAAACGTAAAGTCCGTTGCCTTCGCTGGCGAAACCCCAATTTCTACGCCGCCGTCCCACGGATACTTTGTCTTCTGCGTAATCTTCAACCCCGTCCCATCCTCGAGGTGCCAATCCAAAACGGAATTGTCGTAGAGGTGAACGTAAACGCCATCCTTGCTCGTGCTGTAGAAATATCCTGGCAACGACGCAAAGGTCCGCTCCAGATTCGGTGGGCAGCACGTCGTGTCGTACCACGGATTCCGGATATGGTCTCCGCCCGAAGGATCAAATCCCAGCGGGTTTCGGTAACAATACAGCGTCCCATCCAGGGACATCCCCGAATTGATCCCGTTATACAAAGCCCGCTCGATCACGTCCGCGTACTTCGCCTCGCCGGTCGCCGTAAGCATGCGCCAATTCCACATCATGTTGCCGATCGCCGCGCAGCTCTCCCCGTACGCCGTGAAATTCGGCAACTCGTACGAATCGCCAAACGCCTCCCCGTCGCTGCGCGCGCCTACTCCGCCCGTCACATACATCTGGCTCGTCACCAAATCTTCCCAAAGCGTATTCAGCGTTTTCAGGTACGTCGTGTCGCCCGTCTCCATGTAGTAGTCGGTCGCCCCGCAGCACGCATACATTGCGCGCACCGCGTGCCCTTCCAGGTGCGTCCGCGAAGTGAACGGAATCCCGCAGAAGTGGTAAACGTAAGCACGCTTCGGAAACTTGATGCGGTCATCGCCCTGCAGGAAGTAACCCGCAAAATCCAGATACTTCTTCTCTCCCGTCGTGCGATAGAGCTCGATCAGCCCCATTTCCATTTCCGGATGTCCCGAAAAAATCGGTTTCTTGTCCGCTCCCGGTCCAAAATTTGGCAGCAAGTATCCATCCACAAAGCGCCTGCACGCATCCAGCAAAGTCGTGTCGCCCGTCGCGCGGTAATACGCGATGGCTCCCTGCATCATGTGCCCGAGGTTGTACATCTCGTGGCCCCACCGCTGCACATCCGGCTCCATACGCATCTTCGCCTTGTCGCCGACGTAGTACGTATTCAGGTACCCGCTCGGCTCTTGCACCGCGACGACTTCCTTGATGATCTTCTCCGTCAGCGCACGAAGCTCCGGCCGGTCCCCCGACTGCAGCGCAAAACCAACCGCTTCTGTCCATTTGTAAACATCCGAATCCGAATACACCGGTCCTTTTTGCGGAGCGTCGCTCTTCCCCACCAGCCGCAAAAAGTTGTCCATCCGTCCATTCGCCTCGAGCAATTTCTCCATCGAAGGAATGCTGCTGTTCACATTAATCTCGCGCCGCGCCCCCCAGAATCCTTCCGTAATCGTCACGGCATGCACGGGCACGTTCCGCAACTTGGCATAAGGCGACTTGTCCACAAAAAGCACGCCTTCATCTTTCCAGTTCGCAGTGGAGCCGTCCGCAAGCGCTCCCGTCGGCGCGCCCAGCAAACTGTGAATAGGCAACGCCCCCGCAGCAGCCGTGGAAATAGCCGTCCCCACAAATTCCCGCCGCGACCACGAAGCTCCCTTTGCCATGCCACCCTCCCCGGTCAAAACGCCCACTTTTACCCCCGTCATGTAGCAGCGGCTTTACGCCGCTGCCCAACGCACGCGGCCAAGCGCAACACGAAGGTCGCGCCGCCAAGCAAACGTTTACACGCCTGCCACAATAAATCATTTTCCCGGATGCACGCAATCACTTTTCCCGCACTCCGGATCCGCGATCACCAACCCATTTGCCGCATCCGCTCCTGGATCAAGGCGCTATAGCGGTTCATATGCTCCGGCCGTCGCTTCAAAGGCAGCGGCAGAATGGCTGCCAGTTGGGCGGCTTGTTGACGGTCCACGTTTCGGGCTGACACTCGATAGTGGTAACGGCACGCCGCCTCCGCACCGTAAACTCCGGGGCCCCATTCCACCTCGTTAAGGTAGAGCTCGAGAATACGCCGCTTGCCGAGCACCAATTCGGCCACCGGAACAAGCGTGAACTCCGCCGCTTTGCGCAGAATCGACCGGCCCGTTCCGAAGAACAGATTTTTTACCAGTTGCTGCGTAATCGTGGATCCCCCGCGAATGCGCCCGCCTTCCAGATCATCTTCGGCTGCGATTTCCATCGCGTGCCAATCGAATCCATGGTGCTGGTAGAAGCGCGCGTCTTCCGCGGCGATTACAGCGTGTTGGAGCTCCGGCGAGATTTGGCTCAGCGGAACAAACTCGTATCGCTCGTGATAGGGCGTGTTGTGAATCCATGCCTGAAAGTGCCGTTCCATGTGTACCATGGTCGTCGGCGGATCAATCCACCGCGCAGCCAAAAGCGTCAGCGCACCAAGCAACCAAACAAGCCCCACTCCGACGAGAAGCCATAGAACCAAAAATCGGAAAGAAATTTTCCGGCGCGGAGTCTCCGGCACCGGAGTCTTCGGCAGCGAGGTCTCCGGGAGCGGAGCCTCCGGGACTATGTCTGGATTTTCAGCCACGCTTCAGAATAATCGTTTACCCCAAATTGACATAGCTCCCGCTTAGTTCGGCAGTGGGTCAGCACCTACTGAATCGAGTATACCCACCATGCACCGAGCGACAATCGCTCAACAAAGAGTGCGGATGGAAGGGTGGCGACAGGAGCGGCTTGGCTCAAGGGCAGAAGTTCACAGGGAGAAAGAAAGAAAAACAAAAACATCCTTATAGGAAAGAAAAAAAGAAAAACATCCTTGACACTCACCGGCCTTCTCATGGAAGGGGTTGCGAACGGTCGGGCGCGTGCGTGCGATCTTCAGATTAGTGTTATCAAGAATCCCAGATGGCCTATTTGCCGGCTTTCAGCAACGCCACCGAGGCGCTCGGGTTGATCAAGTGCAAACGGCCATCCTCGGACGTGGTTGCTCCCTTCTTAATCAACTCGATCACTCGCACTGGCGTCAGGGAGGGATCTAGCGCGATCAGCTTCGCGGCGAGATTGGCAACATTGGGCGAAGCCATGGAGGTTCCCGACTTCTTCATTCTCGATCCGCCCGGAACATAGCTCTCAACCTCATATCCATTCGCATACAACAAAACCGTGTCGCCGTAGCTTGTGAAACTGGTTTCCTTTCCCGCTTGGTTCACAGCCCCCACCGAGATGAGGTTGGGCAGATGCAAAGAGGCCGGCACGTCCTGCCCGAATCCGGCATTGCGATTGTCGTTTCCTGCGCCGCACACGAAGAGCGTACCTGGAGCACTCTGGATCGCGCTCTCGACGCCGTCGCGCCAGATGCGGTACACCTCGAGGGCACGCCGTTTGCGTTCCGCCGGGTCTGCGCCACCGCCGGTGTTCGAAAGCCAGGACTCGAATTCTTCAGGATCGTACTTCCAACTTATGTTTACAATTCTTACGTCGCGTGTGCGGAAATAGTCCGCGATCTGCTTGAAGTCGGCCGCCATGTGGCGCGCCCATTCCGGGGTGGGCTGGAACGGAAGTTGCGTCACTTCGGTATAGAAACGGGCTACGACAAGACGTGCTGCCGGATTCCCGCGCGCAGCAATACCCGCGACATGGGTCCCATGCTCGTAGTTGGCGAAAGTCACTTCTAGTTTGTCCCGCTCACGAAGCTGGTCGGAGGTTAGGGTGCTTGCCCGCTCGTGCACTGCGATGGACTCGGGCGAGTCAATGCCATCCCTCAGGTCCTGCATCCCCTTCGCTTCCGCGAGAGAATCAGGATACTGCCGCTGCTCGGCCTCCGTGAGTGGCAGCAGCCAGGATGTGGAAGGATTGCCAGCGCCATCAAACGCAAGACCATGCTTTCCGCTGGCGGTGGGACGCGGATCGCTAAACATCTGATCGGGGAACAGCGACACATCCACGCCGGAATCCCAGATGCCGACGAGCACTGGGGTCAGCTTCTGATCCGCGGCAAACGTCACCTCCCGCGCTTGCCAGATGTCGACCTGCTGCGCCTTGTGGGCTGCAATATATTGGCGGAGAATCTCAACTTCGACGCTCTGCACTGGCAACTGGATCAGCAGAGTATTTCTCATGCCGATCAGACTCCAAGCCTGCCCATTGTCCAGTACGCCGGACTTTTGTACGGCGGGATCAAAATCGGCCTTGACATAGCCAATCAGCGCCGCGCTGTTAAACCTGACCGACCCTGCGATGACGTTTCTCGCCGTATCCCACGCCACGTCTGGCGGAAGCGCATCCCATGCCTCGCGAGCATATTTCCTGTAGGCCTGATCGAAAGCCGGTCCGCTTGTGCTGCTCGTCTCAATCGCAGCTTGCAGCTCGGCTTTTGTGACGACCCTCTTGTCCAGATTGTCGGTCGGCTTCTCGGCAAGCTTCAGCAAGGCTGTGAGGGTTTCGAGAGCCTGTCGGCTTTCGCCCGCAGCTTGTTGCAGGTTCACCCGGGCCGACAACAGACTTCGCAGCGTCGCCTTGTCCTCGATGTCATAGTCGCGAAAAATGGAGTCCAGATCCGCTTTCACCTTGGCCGCAAAAGGGTTGAAGGTGACGGCATCAGCCTGCACCAGGTCTGAAGCGGGGCCCGTCATGGGATACGTGAAGCGCGGCAGATCGGACTGATTGCTGACTTTCTTTTTCCCGCTCGTCTGCGAGCGCAGCACAGGAGCAAGGAGGAGCAGAAGGCATGCGACCGCTGAGATCCGGTGCCGAAAACGTCCGAGCATGGGAGGCCTCCATAGAGAGTGCTTTGAGGTAACTGCGTCGGTGCGTGACACGCGGCACGTGCATGTTAAGTCGCGATATGAGCGTCAACGATGCGTGACGGTGTGCGTCGCCCCAGTGCCCGAACGTAAACTTAGGGGGTCGGGGCGGCCTGTCGAGAGGCAGCGGCAAACCAATCTTGTAAAGCCGATGCAGCTCGAAAGGTTTTGGAATTAATCTTCCAGGGCTTGGAAGCCCAAAAAACGGTTGCGGAGTTCGTAAGGCTGTCAATGCATAGGCGGTCTTCGGCGTCAGCGGTGGGCTTCCTCATCCAGAGCACTGTCCCGTCTACGGTTTCTTGCACGTCCACGAAACCATTGTTCCGTGCGGCGATTTGAAAGTCCTGGAGTCTTTGCATGGTTTGTTCAGTCTACGCTCCTGGGACCAGTTCGAGGGGTTAAGTTTGGATAGGTTTCAGGAGGCGCACACCGGCGCCCTGCGCTCGAGCGAGTCAGTCACAGCCGGTAAAGTGCGTACTGCCCTCGAGCGAACGCTTCCTCCAACTCTACTCAAGCGCGAAGGTCTAATTCTATTGCATCGATCAAAGGTACTAACCACGCGAGGAGCGCTTGGTGTGCGGGATGCTGAAAATATGCATCAAGTGAGGCATTGTCCTTGAACTGCATTATGCCGCCAAATGTGTAGCCTTTTCCCCGCGGCGAAATGTTCGGTCCTACATAAGTCTGCAGAAGTCCCGGTATCTGCCCCTGGAAGGCAGTGATCTCTCTCGCTGCTCTATTTTTCTGAGATTCAGATACATCCGGCTTCCACTGGAAGGCAAACACATGAAAGACGCTTCCGGCAGCTTGTTCTCCCGCAGCCACTTTGGCCTGGCTGGCAGAGATAAGTGTTGCCACCGAGGCCGCGATGCCGCCATTCCAGATTAACCTGCGACGTGTAATCGTGGACATCTAAATATCCTTATCTCACCCATTCGCCTGACGGCTGGGCGCAATACTAGAGACTCCAGGCCAAGATTACTTCACCCAGCGAATGCCTTCCCATTTATTTTTCCGCAAATCCCAAAACAACTCTATTGTGCTTGCGTGTGCCTTTCGTAGTAGTTGTTGCTGAAAGAGCATGGAATCGTAGCACCGACAAAATCGTTTTGTCAGTTCACTAGGTCAACCCCCGCTCGGCCCGACCTTGCTCTTTTTTTACAGCTGTTTGGGCCGTTGGTTCATCTAACGCCGAGCATTGACGGTTTCCTTGCAGGGCGTATTTGGGCTGTGTCCTGAGTTAGACTTGGACACGATTGGCTGGCCCGCTGAGATACTCCCAAGGCTTGGTTCGCTTTGTGAGCCTGCCAGCGAGGGAGCACACCATCGAAAGGACTTCCTTATGAGTGCGAAAATTCTGTTCACGGGCAAAACCCACACCACTGCCGGCAAGGACGGCGCCGCTCGGAGTGCTGACGGGTTTCTTGACAT